>Ga0302278_10000413_pt1 | contig 55676 bp, 47 predicted proteins | sample III_Bog_N3_2_FD_194543 | JGI IMG/M metagenome (GOLD analysis project Ga0302278, IMG submission 194543) | Peat permafrost microbial communities from Stordalen Mire near Abisko, Sweden - III_Bog_N3_2 | ecosystem: Environmental > Terrestrial > Soil > Wetlands > Peat | place: Sweden: Abisko...
AGATGATCCCTCAAAAAAACCTCACGAATGAGGGTTATTTTGAGGGAAAGTGCGAATTCAGATCGTTGTCATTTAGAGTAAAATCCAATAATCACTTGACCTCTGACTGGTGGGCGCTGAGGGACTCGAACCCCCGACCTGCTGAGTGTAAATCAGCTGCTCTAACCAACTGAGCTAAGCGCCCGAGGATGAAAAGCCTAATGGGGCTAGATGGTCCCCTCATTGAGCATGAATGCTAAGAGTTCATTCGAGCCAGCGAAGACGGGATGTCGCAGCACGTCTTCAGTCGTCACGAGCTCGTCACCGTGGTAATCGGCGTCGAATGCACCGGCCTCTCGCACGATCAACAAACCGGCCAAATAATCCCATACGTTCAGTCCCGTATGTTGGGCGACGCCGTACACGTCGAGGGACCCATCCGCCACGAGACAAATCTCCAGGCTCGCTGCCCCCAGTGATCGATTTTGATACCAACCGAGATGGCGTGACGGATAGCCCGAGGATCCGACGATCGCCTGGGCGATCTGCGTTTGCCCACTCGGGGCGATCGGCTCGCCGTCGCGACGCGCACCGCTCCCCTTCTCGGCTTCGAAGACGGTGCCCGTTGCCTGATTCATCACCAGGGCCGCCACGAGTTCGTCGTCGCGCACCACGGCGAGGCTCGTCGCATAAAACGGCACGCCGCGATCACAGTTCGTCGATCCGTCAATTGGGTCAACGACCACGGTGAACTCTCCTTCACCACTCACACCCGACTCCTCGCTTACGACTCGAAACCCGGCACCGCCGAGCACGCGTCGTGCGACGTCGTCCGCCACGACGTCCAGGTGATACTGCGTCGCTCGATCCCCGGAAAGTCCCCTACCGCGATGCGCCTTCACGGCCTCGCCAATCTCGCGCGCGCATTCACAAAGGGGGTTCAAGAGTGAGTCATTCACGCTGCCACGGTACTGGTCTCGGGGGCTAACCTGATGACCAATGGCCGCAATTGACGTCGCTGGGTTCGTCGCAGACCTCAAGGACCATGCGGTGACGCACGGATTTCACGTCCATGACGAGCGTCACTTTGTCGAGACGTACTCGCTTCGCCAGGCGTGGGAAGTCGACCTGCATCCCGAGGACGGCTGTGGCGGACCCGTCGACCTGCACATCGAGCTCGACGTCGACCCCCGAACGCTCCTCGCCTTCGAGGACGCGGTGTTGGGCCTTCCGGATGAGGTCGATCCACCGGACGAGTTTCATTTCCCGTTGGTGCTGACCTGGAGTCTCCCGCCGATGCCCCACGGCCCTGATCTACTGCGTCTCGCCATCGACCTCGCGCCGATCGGTGGCCTCGAGATGCCGCTCGAAGTCACCGCGACCGACGTATTCGCGTCGCCGACCGAGAGCAGCGAACGTCGAATTTCGATTGTCGCTCGCCGCGCAATCTCACTCAGTCAAGTCGCCAAGGGAGAAGATCCCCTCTGTGACATCTTCGAACGCGGGCGCAGTGTCAGCGACTTCTTGTTGCAAGCTGCCGACTCGTGGCTCGGGTAGCTCGAGTTCTCGCCCCCCTCAGCGCACTCGTCCTCGCGAGTGTCGTCCTCAGTTCGTGTGGTACGAACGGCGCGGTCGCGGACGCGCGCGCGTCATGCGTCTTAGTGAAGCGCGCCATCACCATCCAGTCCCAGAGCGAAGCACCGAATCTCACCTCGACCCGACGCGACTCGCTCGAGGGACGAGCCATGAGTGAGCTGCTGAAGGCGACGCCGAAGGCGGCCGACGCGACGTCGATCGACGGGAGTTGGAACGCCCTGATGACGACGATCAACGAATCTGAGCGGGTCCCGCTGAAGAATTTGGTGCCGTCCTTGACGCGTCTCTGCAAGGTCGCCGATTCGTCGACGCCCTATCTCTAGTCCTTCGTCGACGGAAAGCGTTGGTGCAACCACGCGAGTGAGTTTGGTTCGAGCATCGCGTCTTCCCAGCCCAACAGCGTGTCTTCGAGGGCAGCCAGTGAGGCGGACTTGCCGATGATCACGACGGTCAGGTCCGTGACCTCCTCGCCGTGGGTGTAAAAATCACCGAAGGCGTCTTCGGTCACGACGGCGTCGGGCTCCACCATCAGGTAGAGCTCACCGGTCGCCTCGACCCACGACAGTTCGTATTCGTTGTCCACGACGTCGGTCCACTCACCGCCAAACTCAAACTCTGCGCTCTCGCGACGGGCCTCATTTTGCTCGTAAAAGGATTCGATGTCCATGAGTCCAGCCTACGTCTCGGCTATGTGCGCTGTCATGTGCGTGGCCGGGCGCATCATGAACGGCGTGAGAAACGTACTGCGCTATGGCGCCCGTCGAGGGGTCCGGAAATGCGTCGAGGCACCTGTACTGGTCGCCATGACACTCAAGAACGACCTCTTAGGACAGATGCGCTACGAATGGCTCCACGTGGGACACTCGTCGCGCGCTCGATTCGCGATGGCGACGTTCGCCGAGCGACACCAGGACCTGGACCTGGGTGCGCTGGGTGACCTGTACGACGTCGTGACCCTGCTCGAAGCTCGCGGCGGCCGCAACGTGCTCGAGCGTGCCCAGATCGTTCGCGCGCTCCTCGAAGAGTCGGCCGATCCCGAAATCCGCCGAGCGCTGTTGCAGACGCTCATCCCGGGCATCGTGAGCGTCTGTCGACAGTTACGTTTCGGCGACGGCATCGTCGAAGACCCGAGTGAGACCGTGGGCGTAGCTCTCGGACTCGCGAGTGAGCTTTTGGTGGACTGGGCCGGCCAGTCGCGACAGTACGCGGCGCCGGACATCCTCTCGGCCCTTCGCGGTCGCTTACGCCGGTGGTTGCTCAAGGAGAAGGCGGCGAGGCGCGTGGTCTCGAACTTCGATCAACCCGACGCACCAGCGATCGAAGCCTCGCCCTTGCTCGCCCGATTGCACAGCTTTCGCGGCAGCCAGTACGACCGGATTGCGCGACTGACCTACGCGCGTGTCTACGAGGGCCTCTCACTACGTGAAGTGGCCGCCCAGGACCATTCGGCGCCGGCGACGTTGCAAAAGGAGCTCCAGCACTTCGCCGTCCGCTTCCTCATTTGAATGAAACACCGGTCCAAAAATGTCGAATCGCTATTTGAACTCCTCACCGCTACCCTACGAAAACAATGTCGCGCTCACCCTTTTCGCTGAAGAGCGCCCATCTCTTGATGTGGTCGAGTCCGCTCCTGCTGATCGTGCTGGTCTTCACGCTGAGCGCAAGCTCCACGCCGCGCGCCCCCGAGGCTTCGTCGCCCCCACCCTCTTCGACGTCACCGGTCAGCACCCAAGTCCCGAACTCGACGACGTCCACGAGTCCGACGACGACGACCACGTCGACGTCGACGCCAGTGATCGTGACGGCGAAGACCACGAAGACTACGTCGTCAGTCGCCAGAAACTTCTTGAGCGTGACCACGTCGAGCGTGAAGCCTGTCGCGCCGATATCGAACGCGAACGCGCTGAGCGGAGAGTTGTCCGGAACCCTCGGGCCGGGATTCGAATCCGTCAACGTGCCGCTACTCGGACCAGGAAACTGGACCCTGAGCGCGAGCGGGTCAACGACCCAGTCGCTCAACTGCGGGGCGGACGCCAGTCCGGTCGTCAGTCAAGTGGTCGTGGGCTCCAACCAGAGTTGTCAGTTGGCGATCGCTTCTTCCTCGGCCGGGACGTCACTCACGTGGCAACTAACACCGAACAAGTAAATCGATTCGCCGGACCCCTCCAGGGCTCGGCGCTGGCGATCTATTTCGTGTTGTTACCGTACGTGGTCGTCACCAAGTGGCACCGCACGCCGCGACAGAACGACGGGACGCTGGTTCGCGCGCTGCTCGTCGCTCTCGCCCTGTTCTGGCTGATCTTCCTCGGCCAGGTCATCCGCGACGTGTGGCGTCTTCGCCGCGGTCGAGGTACCGGCACCGGTGGCAGTGCGTGGCTCGCCGGTGGCCTCGTCGCTCTCTTGTCGTTGCTCATTCCCACCTCAGCGGGCGCGCTCGCGCCCGGCGCCGCACCGCCCCAGTCGACCATTGACCGTTCGCTCGCGCTGACGCCGTCACGGCCCGCGCCCGTCACGCCACCGAATCGAATCCCGGCCCCGTGGTCTTCCAGTGCGAGCGTCTTGCCGCTCGCCCTCATGGCGAAACGACGCAGCGACTTGATCCGACAGCACCAGTTCGCGGATACCGACTACGACGTCGACGAATCGATCGAACTGCTGCGCGCCCTCAATCCGATGTTGCTGAGCCATTTGCGTCAGATGATCGGCGAACGACGTGACGGCGTCGTCGACATCCCGAACAGCATCGAGACGACCGAGACGGGTATTGGCAACATCGACGCGTACGTCGCGTGCGCCCTGACGCCGTCGCCGCGTGGAACGCTCGTCAGTTTCGCGCGCGAAGGCGGCACCCTAGCGATCCTTCCGACGTGGAGTAGTCGCGACGTCATGGAAATGACGGTGGCCCTGCATCACGGCACACTGGTGTTCGCCGACAACGAGAACGAACTGTTGCGAGCGCTCGCGACTCGAAGCATGCGCAATACGGTCGTCGTCTACCTCGGAGACCGCGGCGGACTCGACGATGATTTGATCGCCTGTTCGATCACCTTGGCGCCCTACCTCGAGCAACCCCGAGCGCTCCCGACGTCGTCGTGGTCGAGCGTCGCCCCGCCAACGCGTCACGGTGGGGTTCGCGTCGAACTGCTCCGAGCCGAGCCGCACCTCGTCGGACTCGTCGAACCGCTGACGCCAACGCTTCGACGACGCGGCGTCGAGATGCTCGCCTATTTGGCGATGCACCGCCACGAGCCGATCACCGGCGAACGGCTCCGTACTCGAGTGCTAACCCACGCCGACGTCGACGCGTCCCTACGAACCCTCGCCAACACCGCGAGCGTGGTTCGACGAAGCGCCGGATTCGATGAACAAGGTCCGCGTCTTCACGCCGTCACGTCGTCGGGTCTCTACGTGACCCACGGCATCACCAGCGACGTTGAGGTGTTCACGACCTTGATCTCGCGGGCCCGTCAACTCGCCAACGCCGAGGCCGCGCCCCTCGCCCACCAAGCCCTGACGATGGTGAGAGGCGAGCCGCTCGCCAGCGCGCTTCGCGGCTTCGAGTGGTTCCTCGCCGAGGGCTTCGGCGCGCGTCTCGCGCGTGACGGCGAGTGGGCCGCGCTCGCATTGCATCATGACGCGCTCGCCAACGGCCGCTACGAAATGGCTTTCTGGGCGCTTCAGCAGGGACTGCTCATCGATCCGTACAGCGACGTGCTGCTCGAGGCCAGTGCGCGAGTACCGCGTTTACGCGAGTTTGGACGCGATGGAGGTGGCCTTGCGCAACACCTGGCCATCGGCCCCAGCCGCGCTGTAGCGATGAGCTGGTCGCTGTACGGCTTCAGCAATCAGGTCACCAAGTAACTGCGCGAAGGCGAGCGGCGGCTCGACGAAGAGGTGCTTGGCGAGTGACCCGGGAATCGTGTTGATCTCATTGACGAACAGTTCATCGTCGCTGGCGAGAAAGTCGACGCGCGCCACGCCGCGAACCGACGCCACCTCAGCGATTCTCGTCGTGATGTCACGCACCGCGTCGGCTTGGGCTTCGGGCATGACCGCGGGCAACTGACGTGGCGCCGACACCATCCCCTCGCCACCCACGTACTTGTCGCGGTAGTCGAGGATTTCGGACTGATCGGTACGTCGGAGGGGCCGTTCGATCGCCGAGAGGGCGAGCGCGGGATACGTCCGCACGGCGATCTGAATGTCCGCGAGGTCCGAACGGTACGGCTCGACGACGCAACCCAGTGCGAAATGCGGGTTGGTCCAGAGTCGAGCTGACGCGGTCGCGAGATCGGCCACGACGTCAATCCCGATCGATGACCCGCCGAATCGCGGCTTCAATATGTACGGACCGTCGAAGGGCAGCGACGTCGTCGAGGTCTCCAGCAACGCGCGCGCCAACGTGGGGATGCCGACCGATGCCATGACTGCACCGAAGGACCATTTGTCCATGCCGAGCGCCGCGCCGGCGACCGTGGGTCCGGTGTAACTGACGCCGGCGAGATCGAGCGCGGCCTGCAGCGAGCCGTCCTCACCAGGCCCGCCGTGCGTGGCGAGGACGACGGCCTCGAGTTCGATCGCGCGATCCTTGCCCATGCGGGCGCTCGCGAAGAAGCCGCCCTGATTGCCGAGGCGAAGGCTCAGCTCACTCGAACCCTTGGGCAGACCGTCCAAGAACGCTTCGGCCTCGACGCCACGCGGCACGCTGTAGAACATGCCCGTTTTCGTCCAGTAGATCCCCACGACGTCCGAACCGGACCGCTCGAGTTCGTGAAGGGCCAAGAGTCCGGTCAGTATCGAGATGTCGTGCTCCGGCGTCGGCCCACCGAACAGCACGCCAACGCTCACCGGGTTCCTCGCAGCCAAGTCATGTGAGCATCAAGGGTAGTGGTCAGGCAGGTCGTTGAGATACAGCACGCCGTCACCGGGCACCAGCGCCGATCGAACCCACGTCACGGCCTCGTCTCGGGTGTTGAATCGGCGCACCGGCCCATCAAAACCGAGCGTGAGCGGCACGGCGTTGGTGCGATTGACGATCACGAGTTCGAGTCCGTTGAACGCGATCTTTCTCGCCAGGGCGAGGTTCTCCCCGTACTGGTCGCGACCGAGTTCGACCATTCCCGGCGTGACCACCACGCGTCGACCGGACAGCGTCAAGTTCGTGAGCACCTTCAGGGCCGACGCGGCACTCGCCGGATTGGCGTTGAACGTGTCGTCGATGACCTGGACGCCCGATGCGGCGGTGACGACGTTGGATCGATTCTCGATGGCGCTGACGCGGCGGATCCGATCGAGCAGTTCACCAATCTCGACGCCGAGCTCGAGCGCGGCCGCGAGCGCGCAGGCCAGATTGGTCGGTTGTACGCCCTGAATCGCCGGGCCGGTGCCGATGACGACGCCGTCGACGCTCACGATCCAGTTCGAGCCCTCGACGCGCACACGAACCGACGCCGACTCATTTATCGAACCCGCGCTGCGCACGCGCGTGCCCGCATCGGCGAGCCGTGGGGGCCAACGCGCGAGCACCAGATCATCCACGTTGACAATCACCACCGAGGCACGCTCCGTGATCTCGTACTTCGCCGCCTCGATGACCTCCAGGCGCTTCATACGTTCCAGGTGGACCGGACCGATCGCCGTCACCACGGCAATCTCGGGTACGCACCACGAACAGAGCGAACGAATCTCGCCGGGGCCGTAGGTCCCCATCTCGGCGACGAACACCCGCGTACCCTCGGCCAGGTTCTCGTTGATGGCCCGCGAGAGACCGGCGCGATTGTTGAAGCTGCGCGGCGTGGCGACGACGCCGTCATCGCCCATGAGCTGGGCGAGGTGGTTCTTCGTTGAGGTCTTGCCGTACGAACCGGTAATGGCGACCACACGCGGATGAACGTGCTCGAGTCGCGCGACGGCCTGGTCGACGAACTTTTTCGAACGGTGTTCTTCGTACGGCTTGAGGAGACGGGTCGTGAGGTCGAGTATCACGGGGACGGCCCACACCACGACCGCGGCCGGGAGCCACGGTCGCGACGAGACGAGTCCGATGAGCGCGATGGCGAGCGACGCGATGGTCGCGACGACCGCGATCGTCGTCGCCCTTCGCGTCCACACCAAGTGACCCGTGCGACCCTTGATCGAAAGCCCCCACGGACTGAAGAGACCGTAGAGGACGGCGACCGCGACGAGTGCACTCTCGTTCTTGACAAAGAGGGTCACGACGAAGGCCACGATTAGAACCTGCGTCAACGTGATCGGTCGACGCATTCCCCGTTCGGGCTTCGGCCTCAGTCGATCTTGCTCGTGGCGATGGGCACCCTGAAACTCATCACGTGGAGCCGTCAGGATCGCGACATCGAACTGCGCGGCGCGAACCTTCGACTTGGGAATCGTCGCGATCTGCGGCGAGGACCAACGGCCCACGAAGCGAGCTATGGCGCTCGCCTCGTAGTGTTCGCGCTGTAAGACCCGCAACCAGCGAAGCAACTGGGCGACGTAGGCGCCGCCCAGTGCGACGAAGAAGAGAACATCCAGCGCGACGTGCACTAGACCAACGCCCCCACGACGTTCGCGAGTGCATCGGGCGCCTCGCTCGGGAGGAGATGGCCAATCCCGTGAAGCGACTGGAGCGTGTGCGTGGTGCTCAAGAGCCCGCTCGCCCGCGTCGCGACGTCCAGGGGGACCTCGTGGTCCTCCTCGCCCCAGAGCAGGGTCACCGGCACTTCCAGCCGAGCGAGTTCTTCCTCGTAACTCTCGTTGACACTCGCCACTAGAACGTCACGCATGACGCCCGTGGCGTCGCGGTAGTCACGCGAGCCGTACTTCTGACGTGCCGCTTCCAAGCGTGCGTCACGGACGAGCCGGCGAGCGTGGAGCCACCTCAGTGCTCGATAGACCATCGGCGATGATCGTGACGAAGGACTGCGCAGGAGCGGCGCGCCGGTCAAAACCAATGAGCGCACCACCTCGGGATTATTGGCGGCGATCACGCACGCCACGGTTCCGCCGAAGGAGTGTCCGACCAGCACGAAGGGTCCGTCACCGATCTCCTTGAGCGCGGGCATCACCAGTTCGGCGTACCGGCGAGCCCCGCCCGCGACGGCGGGCGCTGTCGACGCACCGAAACCCGGAAGGTCCAGGGCGACCGAGGCGACGCCGCGCCGCGCCAGTTCACTGGCGGCGGCAGCGAAATCCTGACCTCGGCGCGCCCAGCCGTGCAGCCAGACGATCCGCACCGGACCTTGGCCGTAAGGCTCTCCGAAGATATTTCCGTCGCCGTAGGCACGCAGCACGTACCTCAGGCTACGACATGGTGTGCGGCCCTCGATCACGTCACGCCGTACCGGTAGCGTCGTAGTGACCATGGACGAGACCACCTTTACGCGCGACTTGCTCGTCGGGCTGACACCCGAACAGCGCGAGGCCGTCATGTCCCCCGCGCGGCGCCTGCTCGTTCGCGCGACCGCCGGTTCCGGCAAGACCCACGTCCTCGGACTGCGCATTCAACGTCGGATTGCCGACGACGAAGTCAGTGCCGATCAAGTCCTCGCAATGACCTTCACCCGCAAGGCCGGCGACGAACTTCGCAAACGACTCTTTCGGGCCGGGATACGTGACGTGCGTGCCGGCACCTTTCACAAGATGGCACTCAACATCGTGACCCAGTATCGCGAGGATCACCACCTCAAGGCGTTCACGCTGGAACCGAACCGACGACGATTGGTCGCGGCCCTCGCGGTGCAGTTGCGCGACAGCGGCGACTTGAAACTCGAAGAGTGGCAACTCCCACGCGTCGAACAGGAGATCGGCTGGGCGCTCTCCCAAGGCTTCACCGGCGCGCTGTACGTCAAGAGCGCACGCCGACTGAAACGCGACGCGCCGCTGCCGGCGTCGCAATTCGCAGAAGTGCTCGACCGTTACGTCGGACTCTGTCGCTCGCGAGGCGTGCTCGACTTCGACCTCTTGCTCTCGGAGGCGATAGCGCTCTTGACCGACGAGCCGAACGTCCTCGCGTCCTTTCGACACCACACCAAATCTCTCTACGTCGACGAAGCCCAGGACATGAACCCATTGCAGTTCTTGCTGCTGCGACAGATGGCGGGCGACGATCCCGATCTGTTTTGTGTCGGCGACCCCAACCAGTCCATTTACGGCTTCAACGGCGCCAATCCCCAGCTCCTCCAGGAGATCGTGCGTACCTGGCCCGACACCGTGGTGCTCGACCTCACGCGCAATCATCGTTCGACCGCGCACATCATCGAGGTGGCGAGCACGCTGCTCGAGGACGGTGCGGCCGGCATCGTGCCCGCGAAGGACGACGGTGACGTTCCGATGGTGCGCGCCTACAACACCGACGCCGAAGAAGCCGAGCACGTGGCCACGTGGCTGGCCGCTAACCATCAGCCGGGAACGACGTGGCGTTCGATGGCGGTCCTCGCTCGCACGAACGCGCAACTCGAAGTCGTCGCCGGCTACCTCGACGCCGCCGGCGTTCCTAACGAGCGTCGCGGACCGGAGCACTCACCGGCGTCGGACCTCTTCGTGGCGCCCGACACGTCGGCGCGTCGAACCGACGACGAACAGCACGACGCCGTCGCGCTGTCGACGATCCACCGCGCCAAGGGCCTCGAGTTCAAACACGTGGCGGCGATCGGCTGGGCCGAAGGGCAACTGCCCAACTACAACGCAACCACGCCAGCCGAACTGGCTGAGGAGCAGCGTCTCGCCTACGTGGCACTCAGTCGCGCCGAGGACTCGGTACTGATCACCTGGAGTCGCGGTCGCAATGATCCGCGCTATCCCGATCGTGCCCCGTCGAGGTTCCTCGCGCCGATTGAAAAGGCCGTCGCGGGAATCGAAGCCCGCAACGCCCCACTCACCGGCGACGCGCGCCGCGCCCGCCTGGCCGCGATTCGAGCTGAGCTGGAGTCGTCCGACGCTCTCGCGCCGGTCGATCAACCGAGGACCTTGCGCTGAAAAACCACGGGTATAGTTCGCTCGAGGAACTAATTCGGAGGTAGCGCATGACTGATGTCGTGAACCGTTTCACTGAAAACCAGACCAAACTCGAGTTCAATGTTCCGCCCACTTTTTCGACCATCGAGGCCGAGCGACAGCACCGCAAGGAGCGTCTGGCTGGCGCATTGCGCGTCTTTGGCAAGCTGGGCTTTTCCGAGGGCGTGGCCGGGCACATCACGGCCCGGGACCCCGAACTGCTGGACCACTTCTGGGTCAACCCCTTCGGCATGAACTTCCGCCACATCCGAGTCTCCGATTTGATTCTCGTCAACCACGAGGGTCAGGTCGTCGAAGGCAAGCGCCCGGTGAATCGCGCGGCCTTCGTGATCCACGCGGCCGTGCACGCCGCGCGGCCCGACGTCATCGCCGCGGCGCACGCCCACTCGGTCTACGGCAAAGCGTTCTCTTCACTCGGACGAAAACTCGACCCGATCACCCAAGACGCCTGCATTTTCTTCGAGGATCACGCTCTCGTCACCGATGGTGGCGGGCGCATCGTGCTCGACGAGGAGAGTGGCCGAATTCTGGCCAAGGGCCTGGGCGATAAGAAGGCCGCCATTCATCAAAATCACGGTCTCTTCACCGTTGGTCAGTCGGTCGACGAAGCGGCGTGGTGGTTCATCACGATGGAGCGAACGTGCCAAGCCCAGCTGTTGGCCGAGGCGGCCGGCACACCGATTCTCGCGAACGCCGACGACGCGCGCTACACCTGTGAGCAGACTGGCTATCCCCTCGCTGGATGGTTCTCGTTCCAGCCGCTGTGGGACGACATCGTAAAGACCGACCCCGAACTCTTTGACTAAGTTATCGTCGCGTTCGCGCGGCGCAACAATCGTACGATGACTTCGCTCAATGGGGCGCACGCGTTACTCGCCACGCTGAGGGCCAATGGCCTCACGACCTGCTTCGCCAATCCCGGCACTTCGGAAATGCATTTCGTCGCCGGACTCGACGACGTCCCCGAGGTCCGCGCCATCCTGTGCCTCTTCGAGGGCGTCGCCACCGGGGCGGCCGACGGCTACGCACGCGTCACCCGTCAGCCGGCCGCCACGTTGTTGCACCTGGGACCGGGACTCGCCAACGGCTGGGCGAATCTGCACAACGCGCGTCGGGCGAATGTGCCGGTGCTGAATATCGTCGGTGACCACGCGACCTACCACGCGACGTACGACGCACCCCTCCAGAGCAACATCGAGGCCCTGGCTTCGACGCTCGAGGGCTGGCATCGTAGAACGACGAACCCTGACGACGTCGCGTCTGATACGAGCGAGGCCATTGGCGCCGCGTACGGACCTCCCGGTCAGATCGCGACGTTGATCCTCCCGGCCGACGTGTCCTGGAATGAACTCTCGACAACGCCTTCGAAGTGGCCCGTCGCGTCGCGTCCGACTCTGGCCGCACCCGATCAGCGAGAACTTGGCCGAGCGATTGAAGCCCTCCGTACCCGACGAACGGCACTCTTGGTTGGTGGCCCGGCCCTCGACACGTCACAGTTGCACCTCGCCCAGAGAATCGCCGCCGCCACGTCCTCGAAGTTCATGGTCGAAACCTTTCCGACGATCATGGAACGCGGCTCGGGCGTGGCGACTCCGGAACGACTCATTTACGTCGCTGAGTTCGCCGCCGCCCAACTCAAGGACATCGACGCCCTCGTGCTCATCGGTGCTCGTGATCCCGTGTCGTTCTTCGCCTATCCCAACGTGGCGAGCGTGATACGTGCGCCGAACTGTGAACTGATCAACGTCGGACCGCTCGGCACCGACACCTCGGCGGTACTGAGCGAACTGGCTGACGCACTGGACGCCGGACCATTCGCGACGCCAGTGGGTGACGCACCATCGGTACCGACCGGCGAGCTGACGACGCAGTCATTGGCCGCGGCGGTCGCCTCTACGTTGCCGGAGGACGTCGTCGTCAGCGACGAATCCAACACCGCCGGCGTGCACTTCTACGGCGCCTCGCAATTCTCGCCGCGTCATTCGTGGATGACACTGACCGGTGGCGCCATCGGCATGGGACTGCCACTCGCTCTCGGCGCGGCCGTCGGTTCGGAGCGCCGCGTACTGGCCCTCGAAGCCGACGGATCGATGATGTACACGCTTCAGGCCCTTTGGACCATGGCCCGCGAGAGTCTCGACGTCACGGTCGTCGGACTCTCCAATCGGAGTTACGCCGTGCTGAACTTCGAACGCCAACGAGTGGGGGCCATGGGCGAAGGTTCTACGAGCCAACGAATGCTCGAGATCGACGACCCGACACTCGATCTCTGTTCACTCGCGAAGGGCCTGGGTGTACCGAGCGTTCGCGTGACGACGGCCGAGGAGCTGGTGGTCGCCCTTCGCCGTTCCTACGCCACGCCCGGTCCGATGTTCATTGAGGCGATCCTGCCCAAGGGACTCAGTTAGAGCGAGAACTCACCGATGACCGGCGCGTGGTCCGACGGCTTCTCGCCCTTACGTTCGTCGCGGTCCACGTAACTGGCGGACGCCTTGGCGAGCAACGCCTCATCGACGAACAGCAGGTCAATACGCAGTCCCCAGCCGCGGTGGAACGAACCGTTGCGATAGTCCCACCACGAATAACTCGGCTCGTCGGGATGGAGCGCTCGGGTGAGGTCAGTCAGTCCCGTCGCTTCCAAGGCGCGTAACGCCTCGCGCTCCGGCTCGCTCACGTGCGTCGCGCCGATGAACAGCGACGGGTCGTAGCAGTCGAAATCGGTCGGCGTCACGTTGAAATCGCCACCGACGACAATGGACTGATTGGCGTCGCGCGCGGCCACCAAGTCGCGCAGCTTCTCGAGCCACTGGAGTTTGTACACGTAGTGCGGGTTGTCGAGCGCTCGTCCGTTGGGCACGTAGCACGACACCACGCGCACGTCGCCGCACGTCGCGGCGATGATGCGCGCCTCGGGATCGTCGTCACCGAATCCGCGCGCGACGTCCTCGATACCGAGCTTGGAGAGAATCGCGACGCCGTTCCATTGACCCTGGCCGTAGTGGGCACTCTCGTAACCGAGATCGGCGAGTTCTTTCGTTGGGAACTTCGTGTCGTTCTGTTTGGTCTCTTGGATGAGTACGACATCGGGATTTCGCGTGGCGAGCCACGCCTCGACGCGCGCGAAGCGCGCCGTCAGCGAATTTACGTTCCACGTCGCCACTTTCATGAGGCGTCAGCGAGGATGAAGAGTAGGTCGGCCTCGACGGCGAGTTTGCCCTCAACACTCGCGCGACCGTGTCCCTTGCCACCACGGGCCGAGAGGTGCGTCATCTCGCATTCCAGCAGCACGACGTCACCGGGCACGACCTGTCGGCGAAATCGCGCGTGCTCGACGCCGCCGAAGAGCGGAAGCCTTCCGGTGTACTTGGGATCGGCGAGCACCGCGACGCCGCCGCACTGCGCGAGAGATTCGAGCAACAACACGCCCGGCGTCGTGGGTCGACCGGGAAAGTGGCCCGGGAAGAACCACTCGTCGCCTCGCAGGGTCCAGAGTCCGCTCGCACGCTCCCCCGGTTCGATCGTGAGCATCTCGTCCAGCAGGAGAAACGGCGCCCGGTGCGGCAGCCAGTCGCTCGGTACGAGAGACAGTTCACTCATAGGAGCGCCAACTCCGCGATTCGACGTTCCGCGTCGACCGTCACGAGTCGAAAGTTGCGTCGATCACCGCGCTTCAAGACGTCGCGCGCCCGAGCCGGTGCCGGATCGCCGAGCGACGTCGTTGGTGCGTAGCATTCGATCGATTGGCCGTTCTTCAACGTCACCTTGATAACGGCGCCGTGCGAGGTGAAGGCCGTCACCTCCCCTTCGACGCGCGATCCGATCCGGTGGGCGCTTCGAAACAGGGCAAAGTCCGTTTCCGGGTTCACGGGATGACGTCCCCGTCGAAGAGCGACCGCCGGCGGGGGCGACACCGGCGCCTCGAGCGACTTCGTTGCCTTCTTCGGCTTGGGCGGCGCCTTGGCCACTTTCACGAGTGACTTCTTCACCGCCTTGACGGTCTTCTTCTCTGCTTCGACAACCTTGAGCGACTTCTTGGCCTTCCTCGGCACCTTCGCGACCTTGGCGGGCACCTTGGCCGGCGCTTTCTTCGCCTTCGCCGGTTTGACGGGCGTCAACGTCGTTCCAATGGACGGCTTGGCGCCGTCGGACAACGTGACCGAAAGCTTCTTCACCGGTCGCGAGGTCTTCGTGTTTCTTACCGGTAACCGAGGCGTGAAGACCCAGCCGACCCCCTTCACCGGCTTTCCCCCAATCAGGCGACCCTCGTCAAAGAGCCACGGATATTCATCGTGGAACTCCTGGAACGAGTCGTTGCTCAACACCACACCCTTGATGCGATCGGCGATCTTCAAGATGAAGGCGTCACCGCGACCAATCGCCCCGGCCGGCGGCGTGACGATCTCGCCGGCCAATTCGGCTCCCTTGAAATGCGCTCGTTCGTTCGTCGCCACGCGATGCTCGAAACTCGCGTCGGCGACCACGATCACCTCGGCGTTCGGGTGCTCTTCCATGAAGGCCCGTACCGCCTCGTCCAACTGCGCGAGGCTTGGCGTGACTCGTCCTTCGGTCGCGAAGTTCGAACCGTCGACGACCACACGGAGGCGCGACGCACGAATAGGACTCATCCGAGTGCTCGCGTGAAGAGGTCGGCCTGTTCGGCGTTGTGAATGAGACCACTGCCGGTCGCCGGGCTGGCCGACTCCGCGCGCGCCACGTGACCGACGGTCATGCCGCGGAACTGCGAATGCATCTGCAAGTGGACGAAGGGCCACGCTCCCATGTTCTCGGGCTCTTCTTGCAGCCAGAAGATCTCCTGGAGATTCGGATAGCGCGACAACGTCTCATCGATCGCGGCTCGCGGCCACGGGTACAACTGCTCGACGCGAATGATCGCGATCGTCGTGGTCCCGGTCTCGTTTCGACGAGTGATTGCCTCGTGCGCGACTTTTCCGGACGCGAGGACCGCTCGAGTGACCAACGACGGGTCGTCAAGTGCGTCGTCGAGGACACTGCGGAACGAACCCTGCTCGAACTCAACCAGCGCCGAGCGCGTTTGGACGGCGCGCAACATGGACTTCGGCGTGAAGACGACGAGTGGCGTCGGGTGCGATCGAAGGACCTGTGAACGCAGGAGGTGGAAGTACTGCGCCGACGTCGTGGGCTGGGCGACGCGAATGTTGTTGCGCGCGCTCAGCGTCAAGAACCGCTCCAAACGGCCGCTCGAGTGTTCGGGGCCTTGTCCTTCGTAACCATGAGGAAGGAGCATCACCAAACACGACAACTGGCCCCACTTGTCCTCGGCCGCGACCAAGAAGTTGTCGATGATGATCTCAGCGCCGTTCATGAAGTCGCCGAACTGCGCCTCCCAAGCGACCAGGGTGTTCTGCGCCTCGACGGAGTAGCCGTACTCGAAGCCCAGCGCCGCGTACTCGCTCAAGAACGAGTCGCGCACGGTGAAGAATGCCTTGGAGTCGAGACTGGCGAGCGGAATGAACTGCGCACCGTTGTCGTTGTCGATCAGGGCGGCGTGACGTTGCGAAAACGTGCCGCGACGAGAGTCCTGACCGATCAGGCGAACGCTCGAGCCGGATTTCACGAGCGATCCGATGGCCAACGCCTCGCCCAGTGACCAATCGACTTCGCCCTCATCCAGCAAGACGCGACGTTGGGCGAACTGACGCTCGAGTTTGGGGTGAATCGTGAATCCTTCGGGCGCACTCATCGTGGCCCGAGCGATCTCAATGAGTGTGGCGCGATCGACACCGGTCTGCGGCGCCGGCGCGTCCAGCGGGACTTCAACGAAGGGCACACCGGTTAACTCGGGCACCGGAACGGTGCGCACTTCGTCGAGCACGTTCTGGAGGCGTTCGTTGAAATCGTTCAACGCCGCTTCGGCCTCCTCGATCGAGATATCGCCACGGCGAACCAACGTCTCGGTGTAGATCTTTCGCACCGAACGCATCTGGTCGATGATCTTGTACATCTGAGGTTGCGTGTAACTCGGGTCATCACCTTCGTTGTGGCCGAAGCGCCGGTAACAGACGATGTCGAGCACGACGTCGCGATTGAAAGTCTGACGGTAGTCGTAGGCCAGTCGCGCCGCGCGCATGCACGCCTCGGGGTCGTCACCGTTGACGTGAAATATCGGCGCCTGGATCATCTTGGCGACGTCGGTGGGATAGAAGCTCGAACGGGCCGAATCCGGGGCCGTCGTGAAACCGACCTGGTTGTTGATCACGATGTGGATCGCGCCACCAACGTGATAACCCGAGAGCTGACTCATGTTGAGGGTCTCGGCGACGACGCCCTGACCGGCGAACGCGGCGTCGCCATGAATCAAGAGTGCGAGATACGGGTAGCGCTCGGTCTCCGGTTCGACTTCGATCCGGTCTCTCGGTCGAATGATCAGGTCCTGCTTGGCGCGCACGATGCCCTCGACGACGGGTGAGACCGCTTCGAGATGCGAAGGGTTCGAGGCCATCGAGACGTCGATCGTGGCGCCGCGGGGGTTCTTGAACTCACCGCGCGCACCCTTGTGGTACTTGACGTCCCCGCTTCCCTGCACGCTCTCGGGATCCAAGTTCCCCTCGAACTCCGAAAAAATGTCGTTGTAGGACTTGCCGACGACGTTGGCGAGCACGTTCAAGCGTCCGCGGTGCGCCATGCCGATGACGACTTCTTTCGTTCCTTCGTCGGCCGCGACGTCAAGGATCGTCCGTAGCGCCACGATGGTCGACTCGCCGCCCTCGAGTCCGAAACGCTTCTGGCCCACGTAGCGCGAATGCAGGAAGCGTTCGAAGACTTCGGCTTCGTTGAGCGCCTCGAGTACGCGGTGCTGCTCGTCGACGCTCAGCGACGAACTGACGCCTTCGACGCGCTGTTGAATCCAACGTTTCTGCTCGGGATCCATGATGTGGCCGTATTCGATGCCCGTCGTGCGACAGTAGGCCTCGCGCAGAATCGAAAGGATCTCTTCCAGAGTCGCCTCGCTACGTCCCGCGAGTCCGTCGACGACGAAGGAGCGCTGCAGGTCCCACATCGTCAGTCCGTAGTTCGCGATGTCGAGTTCGGCGTGCAGGGCCGGAGGTTCACTGTGTAGCGGATCGAGGTGGGCGTTCAAGTGGCCGCGCACCCGGTACATGTTGATCAGCTCTTGGACGCGAATCTGCTTCAAGATCCGCTCGGCGTCGCCTTCGTTCTTCGAGGGGTTTCGGTCCGAAGCCCAGCGCGCCGGCTCGTACGGGATCCCGAGCGCCGCGAAGACCTCGTCGTAGAAGTCGTGCTGTCCCGTGAGGCACTCGGCGACGAATTTCAAGAACAGACCGGACTCGGCGCCTTGAATGATGCGATGGTCGTAGGTCGACGTGAGCGTCATCACCTTGCCCACACCCAGTTCAGCGAGCGCGCGCGGGTCGGCCGCTTCGAAGCCCGCCGGCCACCCGAGTGCGCCGACGCCAAAAATCGCACCCTGACCGGCCATCAGTCGTGGCACGGACTGCACCGTGCCGAGGGTCCCGGGGTTGGTGAGCGACACCGTCGCGCCGACGAAGTCGTCGGCGCCGAAACTCGCCGCGTGGACCTTTCGCACCAGGTCCTCGTAGGCCAGGAGGAACCCGCGAAAGTCCATCGTGTCCGCGTCACGTATCACGGGTACCAAGAGATTTCGCGAGCCATCGGCGCGCTCGACGTCCACGGCCAGTCCGAGGCCCACGTGTTCGTGGCGCCGTATGCCCGGCGTGCCTTTTTTGTCGACGGCTTCGACGAAGGACGCGTTCATGGAAGGTATCTGCGCCAAGCCCTTCACGATGGCGAAGGCGATGAAGTGGGTAAAAGAGACCTTGGCGCCACTGGAACGCGACAGGGATTCATTGAGTGCGGCTCGATTGATCTCCAACAGCCTCGCCGACACCGTGCGCACACTGGTCGCCGTGGGAACCGCGAGGCTGGCCTCCATATTGGCGACAATGCGCGCGGCGGCCCCGCGAAGCGGCGTCGCCTCCGCGTCGATATCGGGCGTCGCGACAACCAGAGCCGGCGGTGCGGACGTCGCAACGCTTGGCACAGCGGAGCGCTGGTAGTCGGCGAAGAACTCACGCCAGCTTTCGGCGACCGAGTTCGGGTCGGCCAGAAAGCGGTCGTACATGTCGTCGACCAGCCACGCGTTGGGTCCGAACGAGCCCTTGCGCGAACGAGACGACGATGATTCTGGGGGCGTAGTCACGACTCCCAGCCTAGGGGTCGAGCGGCTTTACGCCGTTGGTTCATTACCATCGAACGCAGGGTAGGTTCGCTTCGTGAGTACCCCTCCCACGCCCCACGGACTGCACTTCGTCGCTGACTCGCCGATACCAGGTCTCACGGTCGCCGAACGACGAGTCGAGCATCCCGAGGCCACGATCATTTGCATCCACGGCGGGCTGGACCGCGGCGGCTCGTTCGCGCGACTCGCGCGACGGACCGATCGATTCGATCTCGTCACGTTTGACCGTCGCGGGTATCAAGGTTCGCGCGAACTGGGCCCGCTCGGACTCGAGAGCCACGTCAGTGACCTCACCGCCCTCGCCCACCACGAAGGCCGAGGCCGAGCGATCATCTTCTTCGGCCACAGTTACGGCGGGGTCGTGGCGATCGGCGCCGCGATCGCCGACGAATCCCTGGCGCGACTCGTCATCACGTACGAGGCGCCACTACCGTGGATCCTTCGCCGCGACGAAATCGGGGTACCACTCGGCGACGATCCGCAACTCGAAGCCGAGAAGTTCTTTCGCCGCATCGTCTCCGACAGTGCGTGGGAGCGATTAAGTGAACTTGAACGGGACTCGCGTCGAAAAGACGGACCGGCCTTGTTTGACGATCTCTCCAGTCTCCGCGCGAAGACGCCACCGTTCGACCTCGCGTCACTGAAAGTGCCGACGGTGTACGTGTACGGCGACAGTCGTGCGCCGGACTTCTACGGCTCCCTCAGCGCCGAACTGGCGTCGCTCAATCCACTCATCCGAAGTCGACGGGTCACGAACGCCGCTCACGGTGCGCACCTTTCGATTCCCGATCAACTCGCCGCACTGATCGGCGAACTGTGGGACGAGACATGCGCGTCGGCGTAACCGGCTCTTCGGGCTTCATTGGCACGGCGTTGGTGGCGGCACTCGTCGAGCGCGGCGACGACGTCGTGCGGTTCGTGCGACCAGACTCGCCCGGCAACGGCGAGTTGATTCGTTGGGATCCTTCACGGGGTCTCGTCGACGACAACGATGTGCGTCGCGTCGGAGCCTTGGAGGCGGTAGTCAACCTCGCCGGTGCGGGCATCGCTGATCGTCGATGGACGAACGAGCGCAAAGAGGAGATACGTCGCTCACGTGGCGACGCGACGGCGTTGCTGGTGCGAATCCTCAGTGATTCGTCGGGCACGGGGTTTCTCGCGAGTGGCTCGGCAATCGGCGTCTACGGGTCTCGCGGCGCTGAAGTGCTCGATGAGTCATCAAGCATCGGTGATGACTTCCTCGCTCGCGTGTGCGTCGAGTGGGAACAGGCGACGTCACCGCTCGAGCGATCCGGAACGAAAGTGGCGCACCTTCGCACCGGCATCGTCATGTCATCGCGCGGCGGCGCTCTGAAGAAACAGCTGCCCCTCTTTCGACTCGGACTCGGCGGGGTCTTAGGAGCCGGAGAGCAGTGGTTGAGCCCGATCTCTTTACGCGACGAAGTGCGCGCCGTCCTGTGGCTGCTCGACACGCGCCCGAGCGGTCCGTTCAACCTCGTCGCCCCGGCGGCCCAGACGAATCGCGCATTCACGAGCGCCCTGGCGCGCCAATTGCATCGCCCCGCGCGACTCCGTGTTCCCTCGACGGCGCTGCGCATCGCGCTCGGCCGAGACCTCGCCGACGGCGCGGTCCTCGCCAGTCAGCGTGTCGTGCCCGCCGCGCTGACCGAGAGAGGGTTCAACTTCGAGAATCCGACCATCGAATCGATCGTGTCATCGTCCTTCGCCTGACTACATGGCCCGAAAGTCCGGCCTGTAACGTAGCGATGACCCGTTTGTTGCGGGTGCCGTACCTATGGTCATCTTGATGGCACGGGCTGAAACCTCTATGAACGCTGGACACTCCCTTCGCCTCGCCGTCGCCACGCTCCTGGTGTTGGGCACGGCCGTCTTCGGTCCGTCGGCGATCGCCGCGGTCCCCGCCGCTCCGTCAGGAACAGTGGCGTACGCCGAGGCGCCGGGTGCCAATCCGAACTTCATATTTCCCTACCTGGGTTGCGCCTATTCCTCGGTCAACAACATCAACCAGTTCCAAATGCTGATGTACCGACCGCTGTACTGGTTCGGTTTAGGCGGATCGGCCAAATTCGTGCCGTCGCTCTCACTTGCCAATCGACCGGTCTTCTCCCACGGCGACCGCACCGTGACGATCACCATGAAGGGTTGGCGCTTCGCCGACGGACAGGTCGTCAATGCGCGCTCGGTCATGTTCTTCCTCAACATGTACAAGGCCGATCCAACCGCCTACTGCGGCTACAACGCCGGATACGGAATACCCGATCAGGTGAAGAGCGCCGCGGGGCACGACGACACGGTTCGCATCAACTTCACGACCTCGGTCAATCCGAACTGGTTGCTCGGCTCCTACCTCTCTGAAATCACTCCGATGCCCGATAGCTGGGACCGTTCCTCGGGTTCGCAGGCTTCGACGTGCGCGAGCGGAGCCTACGGCGCCGCGAGCACCGACGCGGCGTGCAACGCCGTGGTGACGTACCTCACGAAGGAAGGATCAACGACATCCACCTTCACCGGAAACCTCTGGCAGGGCGGCGTCGACGGTCCGTGGCGCCTCACTAGTTTCAGTTCCGCCGGCAACGCCACCTTCCAACCCAACGCCAAATACCAAGGTCCCCGGAAGGCGCAAGTCCGTTTCGTGAAGGAAGTCGCGTATACGACGGTCCAAAGTGAAGAGAGCGCTCTGCTCAACAGTGGCCTCTCTATTGGTTACATCGACCCGAGCGTTCTCACGAGCCCGGCTCCAGCTCCCGGTCGGGTCGGGCCCAACTGGGTTCCCCTGGCGTCGCACTATTCACTCGTCAGCGGTTCGTCGTGGAGTTTCAACTACGCCGCGTTTAACTTCACGTCGTCGGACCCGAACGGCGCGACCGTTGATCAGCTCTATATCCGTCAAGCACTTCAGTACGCGGTCGACCAGCGCAGCATCATCGAGAGCGCGGACAAGGGCTACGGCTCAGCTATCGACAGCCCGCTTCCCCCGAGTACGCCGAGTTCACTCAGCAAACCAATCGCCAATCCCTACCCGTTCAACTTCGCGGCCGCTCGCACTCTGCTCAGCGCGCACGGCTGGACGCTGGTGAACAACGTACAGACCTGTACCGACGCGGGCACCGGCACGGGACAGTGTGGCGCGGACATCGCCCAGGGCTACCAACTCAGTTTCAACGTGGTGTGGCCGACGGGCTCCACCTCACTCGAAGCGACGATGTCGGCCGAGGTCGCCAACTGGCAGACACTGGGAATCTTGATCACGCATAGCACCGACACCTTCAACAACGTCATCAGTGACTGCACCGGCGCCAAGCCCTTCGAGATCTGTGCCTGGGGCTACGGATGGTCCTACGTGCCGAGCGACTACCCGTCAGGCGAGTCACTTTTTCTGCCCGGTGGGGACTTCAACGTGGGTACGTACACCAACACTCAGTTGTCGTCGCTGATCAAAGCAACGATCTACGGGACGTCCAATCTGGGTGCGTACGCCACCTTCGCCGCCCAACAACTGCCGGTGCTCTACCAGCCTCAAGCCAACTCACTCGTAGAAGTCGCCCGGTCACTCAAGAGTTCCGTCGGATTCGCCCCGAATCCACTGGGCGACTTCATGCCGGAATACTTTCACTACTGACAGTGATCCCGCGAACGTCGACGTCGCCGTCACTCCGCTTCGCTCATCTCAGTCGTAACGCCGTGGCGGGGACCTTCCTCAGTCGGAATACTGGGTGCGCCCATCTTTGTACGGGCCCAAACGACCGACAATCAGGAGTTTCGACCGCGAACACTGAATTATCGGCTTTTTCCCTTTATTAACGGGGTGAGAACTCCTCAGAAAATGCCGTTTTTCGCTCGGGCTGCACATTCTCCGCCTCATTATTGCGGATACAGTTGCCACTAATCCATGTGTGATGGAATGACAAATTAAATGTGACCACTTCGGTGGTACTGGGAGGATATTAAATATGCATTTTGGACGCAAACTTCGACTAGCCGTGACGGTGGGCCTTTCGGCCTGCGCGTTATCGCTAGGTCTCATTGCTCCGACCGTGAGTGGCGCGAGTGCCCCTGCAGCATCAGGAACTCTTACTTTTGCAGAGGGAGCAACCGCTAATCCGAACTGGATCTTCCCCTTCGAAACGTGCCAGTACTGTTCGGTTGACAACATCAACCAATTCCAGGACGAGATGTTCCGACCTCTCTACTGGTTCGGCCTAGGTGACAGTGTCACCCTTGTGTCTTCGTTGTCACTTGCGAAGCTTCCTGTCTATTCACGCGGCGACAAGACCGTGACGTTGTCGTTGAAAGGTTGGAAGTTCGCTTCGGGCCAAACGGTGAACGCCCAATCGGTCATGTTCTTCTTGAACATGTACAAAGCGTTGCCCGCCGACTTCTGGGGCTACAACCCCGGCTACGGTATCCCTGACCAGGTCTCTAGCGTCACCCACACGGCTATGGCGGTCACGATCAACTTCAAGACCGTCGTCAACCCACTGTGGATTACGAACAACTACCTCGACCAGATCACGCCGTTCCCTGACACGTGGGACCGTACTTCTTCGGGTCAAAAGTCCTCGTGTGCCACCGGTGCCTACGGCGCTGCGTCGACCAAGGTCGCGTGCACGAACGTCTACAACTACCTGAACAACCTCTCGAGCCAGACCACCAGCTACACCGGCTCGCTTTGGCAGAGTGGTGACACGGGTCCGTGGCGTTTGACGTCATTCGACAACCTGGGCAACCTGACGTTCCAGCCGAACCCGCACTACTCGGGCCCGGTAAAGCCAACGATCAAGTACGTGAAGGAAGTTGCCTACACGACGGACCAGGCTGAAGAGAACGACCTCCAGGCCGGCAAGATTGACCTCGGATACGTTGACCCGGGTGTCCTCACCGCTCCGGCGCCTGCGCCGGGCAAGGTTGGACCGAACTGGGGCAACCTAGCCTCCAAGTACAACCTGGCGACGGGCATCATCTGGGGCTTCAACTACATGCCCTTTAACTTCTCTTCGGGCGACCCGAAGCTCGAACTCGTCAACCAGTTGTACATCCGCCAAGCGTTGCAGGAGTCAACCGACCAGACCGGCGTTGTCAAGAATGTCTTCAAGGGTTATGGATTCCCGTCCTACGCACCACTACCGGCGATTGTCCCGGCGGTGCTGTCCAAGACGATTGCCAACCCGTATCCGTTCAACCTCACGACCGCGGAGGCATTGTTGACCTCACACGGTTGGACCATGCAAGGTGGCGTTATGACCTGCACGAGCCCAGGCACGAGCGCGACCCAGTGTGGTGCGGGCATCACATCGGGCGAGGCGCTGAGTTTCAGTGTGATCTACGCGAGCGGCACACCGGCTCTGACCCAAGAGGTCACCGCCGAAGTCGCTGACTGGGCTTCGATCGGTGTCAAGGTTTCTACTGCGACCGAAGGCTTCAACGCCGTGATCGGCGACTGCGCCGGAACCACGTACTCGCTCTGCTTCTGGGGCGGCGGCTGGACCTTCGTGCCGAACTACGACCCAACCGGTGAGACGCTCTTCGCCGTCGGTGGTGGCTTCAACGTCGGTGACTACAACAGTCCGACCATGACGGCCGACATCAAGGCGACTGACTTCGGTCACTCCAACCTGACGGGCTACGCGACGTACGCCGCGCAGAACCTGCCGGTCCTGTACGAACCAGAAGCGACGCCGACCGGAGAGATCATCAAGACGCTGCACAGCAAGATTGGTTTCGCTGGCAGTCCTATCTTGAACTTCATGCCGGAGTACTACTACTGGTAGAGATTCAAATGGACCACTGAGTCCAATGAAAAAGGGTCCCCGGAAGGGGACCCTTTTTCATTGGCTCCACGAATCAAGTGGACCACCTTCGACAGCCTGATGCCAATATTTCACGCATGAGGCGCTGGTAGACTTCACTCGTGTTCGCCTACGTCGTTCGAAGAATCATTCAGGCCTTCTTCGTTCTCCTCATAGTGATGCTGCTCACGTTCAGCCTTCCCTACTTTCAGGTCCACGGCATTCGCGCTCCCGCCTACACCGTGCTCGGTACCAAAGCGACGCCGTACAACGTGGCGATTTGGGCGAAACAGCACGGAATGGATCATTCGTACTTCGACCGGTTCTGGACGTACGCCACCCAAGTCCTGTTCCACTTCAACTTGGGACGGTCCTACAAGGAGAACTCTTCGGTCTGGGGCATCATCAGCCTCTACGTCCCGCGCACGATCTGGCTGGCCGCTGTTTCATTGGCCCTGACAACAATCATCGCGATTCCCCTCGGGATCTACCAGGCCGCTCGTCGTAACACCGTGGGTGACTACACCGCCACGGGCGTCGCCTTCGTGCTCTACGCCATGCCGTCATTCCTTCTCTGCATGCTGTTGCTGGACGCATTTAGCTTTCACGGGCCACACCTGCCCAATTCGCCCCCGCAGGGCGTGCAAGCGTGGGCGATGTTCACGAGCCCCGAGGGTTTCATACTGCCCGTTGCCGCATTGACCATGCTCTCAGTGGCTGGGCTCAGTCGCTATATGCGCGGCACGGTTCTCGAAGTCCTGGTCCAGGACTACGTGCGCACGGCGAAGGCGAAGGGCTGCTCTAGTCGTCGAACACTCTTCAAGCACGCCTTTCGCAACGCGCTCGGTCCGATCATCGTGCTGTTAGGTCTGTCTATTCCCGCCCTCTTGGGCGGCGCACTGATTATCGAAAGCGTCTTCAACTATGCCGGATTGGGTATTCAGACGGTCTTCGCGGCGGAGAACCTCGACGTGCCGACGGTGCTCGGCATCACCCTGTTGGTTGCAATCCTGACGCTGCTCGGCAACCTCCTCGCAGACATCGCCCTCGGCCTCGTCAATCCACGTATTCGAATTGAAGGGACGAAAGCGTGACCGATCTGACCGAACGCGAGCGGGTCTCCCCGATCGAGCCGCCGGATCCACCAACCACGTTGTCCACGGACGACCAGATCGTTCCGATGTGGCGCCAGCGACTACGCATCTTCTTCCACAACAAGCTGGCGGTCGCGTCGGTCGTCTTTTTGTTCCTCACCATCGCGGCGTGTTTCCTCGTCCCGGTCCTCCACCCGACAAATCAGACCAATCAGGCGGCCACTTTCGGCCTGCCCTGGAACGCCGCACCCTCGTGGCACCATTGGCTCGGCACCGACAGCTCCGGTTTCGACGAATTGGGCCGCATCTTCTACGGCGGCGAGTATTCACTCACGCTCGGTTTCGTCGCCGGTTTCATCACGATCGTCGTCGGTACGACTTACGGCATGATCTCCGGCTTCGCCGGTGGCATTACTGACACCCTCATGATGCGTCTCATCGACGCCTTCCTATCGATTCCCTACATCTTCCTCTTGATCACCTTGATCGCCATCTTCAATAGATCAACGGTCTTTCTCATTTGCATCATCGGCTTCACCCTGTGGTGGGGCAACGCGCGCATCATTCGAGGTGACGCCCTCCTCATACGAAACCTCGAATACTCCCAAGCGGCCACCGCCATGGGCGCGCGCAAGTGGCACATCATCCGCCGTCACGTCTTCCCGAACTCGATCAGCAACATCGTGACCGTGGCGACGTTCTCGGTCGCCGACGCGATCCTCTTCCTCTCGGCCCTGGGCTTCCTGGGACTGGGTATCCAGGCGCCGCAGACCGACTGGGGCACGATGCTCCAGGCCGGCACGTCACAGATCCAGAACGGCTTCTGGTGGGAGATCTACCCCCTCGCGCTGGTCTTCATCCTCGTTGTCGTGTCGATCAACTACATCGGTGACGCGCTACGCGACTGCTTCGAAGTCCGACTCCTCGAACGCTAAATCGTTCGATTCTTGGCGGCTGACGCCAATCAACCGGAGGTTGTCAACGAACCCGTGCGCCGATTGCAACGGGCGTCTGCAACGGGAAGTGGCACGCCGCCCGTTGGTTCGCCCCGAAGTCGGTGTACATCGGCTCTTCGTTCGCACAGATGTCTTGGGCGTACTCGCAGCGCGTTCGAAAGCGACAGCCGGACGGCGGGTTCACGGCCGAAGGTAGTTCGCCGGTGACCTGCTTGCCGTGGCGCGCCCTCGCTTCAACCGGGTCAGGCACGGGCACCGCGTTGAGCAGACCCTGGGTGTACGGGTGAGCCGGGTGGCGAAAGACCGATTCGGCGTCACCGATCTCGACGATCTTGCCCAGGTACATGACGCCGATCGTGTCGGCCATGTAATAGACGACCGCGAGGTCGTGGCTAACCATGATGTACGAAAGGTTGTGCTCGCGCTGTAACTCCTTCATCAGGTTCAGAATTTGCGCCTGAATCGACACATCCAGGGCCGAGACCGGTTCATCAGCCACGATCAAACGCGGGTTGAGCGCGAGCGCGCGAGCAAAGCCGATTCGCTGGCGTTGGCCGCCGGAGAACTCGTGCGGGTAGCGGTCAGCGGCGACTGGTTCGAGGCCGACCGCGAGCAGTAAATCGCTCACCCGGGCCCGGCGCTGGGCCCTCGTCCCGTCGCCCTGCACCAGCAGCGGCTCGCCCAGGATCTCTGAGACCTTCATGCGCGGGTTGAGCGACGAGTACGGGTCCTGGAACATCATCTGACGTTCGCGGCGTTCGGCGCGCTTTGGTTTGTGCTTGTTCGATGAGACGACCTTGTCGTCAAAGAGCACGGAACCACTGGTCGGTAACTCGAGTCCCACGACCATTCGCCCGATCGTCGTCTTGCCGCAGCCCGACTCGCCCACGAGACCGAAGGTCTCGCCCTCATTGATCGAGAACGTGACGTTGGAGACCGCGTGGATCGCGCCGACCTTGTGGCGGATGAGTCCCGCCTTGACGGCGAACTCCTTCGTGAGTCCCTCGACGCGCAGCAGCTCTTTGGAACCGACCTTGGCCGCAACCTCGGCGCGGGTTTCGGTTCGCACGACTAAAGCCTGTGGACCGTCCACCGGGTGGAAGCACCGGTATTCGTGGTCAGCGGTGCCGGTCAGCTCCGGTTCGACCGCGCGGCACTCGTCAGTGGCGAATCGACAGCGTGGCGCGAAGCGACAGCCGACGATCTCCTTGGAGAGGTCCGGCGGCAGTCCGGCGATAGAGGCCAATTCGTGCTTGGTGGCGTTCTCGAGGTTCGGCATCGAGGCCAACAGCGCCTGGGAGTAGGGGTGGCGCATCGAACGAAAGAGGTCGATCGTCGTAGCCTCTTCGGCCTTCTTGCCGCCGTACATGACGACGACGCGGTCCGCGCGCCCGGCGATGACACCCATGTCGTGCGTAATCAGGAGGACGCCCATCTTGAGTTCTTTACGTAGCGAGTCGATGATGTCCAGGATCTGGGCCTGGATGGTGACGTCGAGCGCCGTCGTCGGCTCGTCGGCGATAAGAAGCTTGGGCTCACAGACGAGGCCCATGGCGATGATGACGCGCTGGCGCAGTCCCCCGGAGAGCTCGAAGGGATACTGGTCGAGTCGTTCGGCGGGACGGGGCATCTCGACCATGTCGAGGACTTCCAGGGACCTCTTTCGAGCCTCTTCGTCCGAAGCGCCGTTGTGGATCCGCAGGCCCTCACCGATCTGGCGACCGATCTTCATGGTCGGATTGAGCGAACTCATGGGGTCCTGAGGGATCAAGGCGACCGAGCGTCCTCGATGGTGCTGCATTTCTTTCTCGCTCAACGTCGAAAGGTCGACGCCCTCGAGTTCGATCGTGCCCGACGCGATGTGACCGTTGCCGGGCAAGAGACGCATGACGGCCAGGCCCGACGTCGTCTTGCCACAGCCCGACTCCCCGACGAGACCGACGCATTCACCAGGGTCGATGTTGAGTGAGAAGTCGTCGACTGCGGTAACGAAAGACTTCCGAGTGGCAAATTTGACTTGAAGATTCTTTACGGAGAGCAGTGAAGCCATGGTCTGTCAATCATACCCGTATGGGCAATATTCAACGATGCGCCAGACCCGCCCGAGGGCCTCATCTGACCCCCTAGTTGGTGATCATCTCCGGCAGATGCCACGAATGACGGTGGTGGACGGTCTGGCCGAATCGTTGAATCGCCTCCATGTGTCGTTTGGCCCCGTAGCCCTTGTTGCTCGACCATCCGTATTCGGCGAAATGGCGATCCAGTTCGACCATCAATCGGTCCCGACGAACCTTCGCGAGCACCGACGCGGCCGCGATCGACGCGCAACGTTGGTCGCCTTTCACGATCGTGGATGCGCTCAACGTGCGATAGGTGAGTTCGGGCGCCGCCTCGACGCCGAAGCGGATGTCCTGGGGGGCGCGCAACAGATTGAAGGAGCCGTCAATCAACGCCACGCTCGGGCGAACACGAAGCGCGTCGAGCGCTCGAGTCGCGGCGACCGCCAGGGCGAGTCGAAGTCCCCACGCGTCGATTTCGGCCGCACTCACTGAGCCGACAGACCAGTCGGCGGCCCATATCCGCAACGGATCCTCTAACGCCTCACGCTGCATCGGCGTCAGCAGTTTCGAGTCGTTCAACGACGCCGGCGGCGCTGTCGCATTCGTCAGCACCACGGCACCCACGATCATCGGCCCGGCGAGCGCGCCACGTCCGACCTCGTCAATACCAACGACGACCTCGCCGCGTTCCAGCAACACTCGCTCGTGGACGAGCAAGTCCGAGTGCACCGTCGTCACGTTTCAACAGTACCCAAGGGCGCTGCCCGTAATATGCACACTCGTGAGCCCTGACGCATTCGTGATTCCGTTGAAGCGCTTCGACCTCGCTAAGGAACGGCTGCGCGTCAACAACGCCACGTCGGTCACCGAACTGGCCCAGCGGCTCGCCACTCGAGTAATCGAAGCGTGCGCGCCGCGACATACGATCGTGCTCAGTGAGAGCGACGAAATCTCTGAGTTCGCCTCCTCACTCGGTTGCGACGTTCTGCGTTCTGACGCAACTGATCTCAATGACGCCGTGCAACGGGCCTACGGAGCCCTCCAGGACCGATTTGAGCGACTCATCATTGTCCACGGCGACCTACGCCACCCCGAGGGACTCAGTTCCTTCGAACCCGGAGAGGGCATAACGATCGTCACCGATCATCACGGACTCGGCACCAACGTGATGGCGTTGCCGACCGGGCTGGACTTCCACTTCGCCTACGGCGGGCACTCGGCGTCGCTGCATCAACGAGAGGCCGAGCGCGTCGGCGTCGAGCTCACCGTGGTCACCAACAGCCCCTGGCGCTTCGACGTGGACGAACCCGCGGATCTGGACTCGTAACGGCATTCGAGGGGGGCCAAAGGGCCCCCCTCGAACCACAAATCCCTGATGGGACTCGACTACTTCTTAGCGGCAGCCCTCTTAGCAGGACGCTTCGCGGCCTTCTTTGCAGCAGGACGCTTCGCGGCCTTCTTCGCTGCTGGGCGCTTCTTAGCGGCGGCCTTCTTTGCAGGGGCCTTCTTCTTTGCAGCAGGACGCTTCGCGGCCTTCTTCGCTGGAGCCTTTTTGGCTACAGCCTTCTTCTTCGCGGCTGGTGCCACTTTCCCTCCTTGGGACTCAACGTTGAATCAATTTGGGACCTCGAGTTCACCACCGTGGCGTTCTCGAAATCGGTACCGCATTGACAAACGTGTACTCGCTCATGTGCCACCCAGCTTCACAGCTGTACGGCGACTGATCGCAGTGCACGGTCCGACACGGAAAAGCGCTTCGCAAATAACGTCACACGGACGTTTCACTCAACGTTCACCTCCTCCGCAGAAGGACATCTAAAAGTTCACTCGCTTTACACACCAATGTCAAGCATTTCGAAGTTTTTCTGCGACAGATGTATTTCGTGAATAACGACGTCGGCGTGTACTTAGGTCGTGGTGCACACGGTGATGCATCGAGTGGTGACGAACGTTCGACACTCGTACTCGGTCCGAGTCGCAGTGGAAAAACGTCGTCGATCGTTGTACCGAATCTCCTGATCACAAATCGTTCTTGCGTTGTAACGTCAACGAAGAATGATGTTGTGTCGTTGATGTCGCGTAGTCGTCGCGATGGTGCAACGTTGCTCTTCGATCCGTCAGGAACAGTGCGCACACCGCCCGGTGTGCATCGAATTGGTTACTCACCGATACGACAAAGTTTTTCTTGGGATGGTGCAATTCTTGCTTCGAGGAGCCTTATTGACATCGCGCGACGCGGTCGCGGCGATCGCAGCGACGATCATTGGACCGAACGTGCGGGCGCGCTCGTGGCTCCGTTGTTGCACGCGACCGCTCTTCGCAACGAGTCATTGGGACAACTCGCGTCACGAGTCGATGAACGACGCTGCGATGACATCGTGCACGAACTCACCGAACGCCACGGCGAACACCACCCCTCGGTCTCACTACTTCGCGGTGTACTCGCCACCGAAGAGCGCGAACGATCAAGTATTTGGTCGACGACCTCGGGTCTGTTCGCGGGGGTACGCACCGAAGCGGCGAGGGCCTCGTCCCGCGAGGCCCCGCTCGACCTCGACGCATTCTTGAGTGCTCCGCACCAGCTCCATATCGTGGCGCCCAGTCGCCATCAGGCGGTCACGATTCCGTTGGTGGTCGGGCTCATCGAAGAGCTGGTCCACGCCACCTATGACCGTCACGAGCAAGGCGCTCGGCTCCTGCTGGCCCTGGATGAACTGGCGAATGTCGCTCCCCTGCCGCGCCTCGCGAGCATCGTCTCCGAGGGCGGTGGACAGGGCGTCGTGACCCTCGCGTGCCTCCAGGACCTCTCTCAGGCCCGGAGTCGTTGGGGCACCTCGGCCGAGGGCTTCCTCTCGCTTTTCCCGACCACCGTGGTGCTGCCCGGTATCGCCGATCGCCCCACGCTCGAGATGTTGCGCAGCCTCGCCGGACGCGCGCTCTATCCAACGCCGACTCTCCAGTTCGGACCGAGAGGCAAGCGTGCCGGCCGCTCGACCAGTTGGGTGGAGCGCGATCGCGCCTCGATGAGCGAACTCGCCCACGGTCGTCCCGGCTACGCCATGGGTCTGGACGCGAGCAAACAGATGAAGTGGATCGAACTGACCCCGGCTCACGCACACCCGCGCTTTCGGGGCTACCTGGAGCGCGAGCGCGACTCGTCGCGTGAACGCTGACGCCATCGCTCGAGGTCCGGCGTTTCGAGGGGTCTCGCGCCGCGCTCACGAACCTGCGCGGTCATCCGCGCCTCGCGAACACTGATCGACGGTTCTCGCACTCCCCTCGCTCCGGTCAGTTCCGGATAGAGGGTGTCGACCGCGCGGGCCACGGCGGCTGGATCTTGACCGAAACGCGCGGCGTTGCTCCACGCCGCGATCACGTGGCGCCGCGTCACGTCACGTCGACCCTCGAGCGCACCGGCGAAGCCGTGCTCGTCGAGCGTCGATCGGTGCCGCGTCGGCGGATCGATCACGCCGAGGGAATCGAATCGGGCGCGGTCATCACGCCACTGCTCGATCGCGTCACGGCGTCGCCAGTGCAATTTCTCACCCCGGTCCGCGTGATGACCTCCCCAGAGCGCCCGATATCCCTCATCGAGACCGACGACGTGTTCGACACCCTCGAACGATCGCCACGCTGACCACGATGTGCGCTCTTTGAGTTCGTGACGAAGTGACGTTCGGTAGAGGGCGTCGGCCGCCTCGAGGTGGGCGAAGAGACCCCGACTGTCGAGCACGGACCGCGAACCTTCGGGGAGCGCACCGACCAACACGTGGTCGTGCAAATGCGGTTCGCCGTGGCGATTCACGCCGTGTGTGAATCCCACGATCCCGGTCCAACGACCGGCCTGATCGCGGTCCTCGCCACCGCGGCGATCTCGAACCACGAGCGCGTGCTCTTCGAGATAGTCAATCGCGGCGCCCACCGACGTGCGATGCGCGGCCACCACACCCGATCCGTGTTCGGCGTCGATCGCGAGCAGTATCGAAGTGGGACGAGGTGCGGCGACCACGATGTCGTAGCCGAGTATCGAGGAGCGTTGGGACGTCCGCAGCACTTCGGCCACGCAACGAGGATCACCAGAGTCGCCCGCGCCGCGTAACCACCAACCGGGTTCGCCGTCGCGCAGGCCCTCGATCTCCAGGGCACGGTCATCCGTGAAGTAACTGACGTCGTTGGAACGTCGCGACAAGACACGGATCATTGGACACCCCGGTGCCCAACGGTCGCTACAGCGAGGCGGCGATCCTCTTGGCCAGTTCGTGTCCGGCCTTGGCGAACTTCGGCGTGGCCACGACCGCACCCTCACCGGCGCGCAGCATCAATTGGTCGAGGAACAGTTCGTTGCTCACCCGGAACTTGACGGCGTGTCGCCCGTCTTCCAGGGTCAACCACTGCGCGTTGGGCAGTGGCTCGAAGAGCCACCGAAGCCACGATTCGATGACCACGACGACCTCGTCACCCTCTTCGCCGACCTGGGTGAGCCAGTTGACGACGGTGTCGCGCGGGCGCTCTTCGGTCGCGTCGGAGGTCGCGACGACCGCGTTGATTCGGTCAACGCGGAAAGTTCGCCACGATTCACGGGTCGTGCAGTAGGCCCGCACGTAGGTATGGCCATTGAGGACCTTTATTTCGCGCGGCTCGATCGAACGACTCCGAGCTTCGTCCGCGGTCGCGGCCGTGTAGAGGATCTTGATCTGCTGGTGGTCCTCGACGGCGGCCGAGACATCAGCGAGCATGGTCTCGTTCGTCGTCATCTCGACCTGGACGTAGGTACTGGTGGCGCCCTCGATCTTTTCGATAGCCGACAAGATCGCCGGGTCGTGATAGACGCGTGAGGCTTCACGCAGGGCAATGTTCAATTCGAACAGGTCGCGCCACATGAACGGTGAAGGTTCCTCGGCCCCCTCGGGCAGGTCACTGAAGTCGGCTCGGTACGTCGAATCATCGTGGGCCTCGTCGTCCCAGTCGTCGCACTCCTTGAGGACGTGCGCCGGGAAGGCGCCGGTCCCGTCGGTCGAACCGGCCATCGGTTCGAGAGCCACCAGACGGTCCATTATCAGGCGCACGTGGTCGTCGTCGAGTGAGAAACGCTTCGCCAATTCGCTGATCCGCAGCCCGTCTTCGGCGACGTAGACGGCGTGGAGGAGTTGCAAGGTCTGGCCGAGGACGTCATTGGTCGCCGGACCCGTGAACTTCATCTCCTCGAGCGACGGCGCCTTGCCGCGGTTGACCTCTTTCAACCAATCAGCCACGTCCGCCTTCAACGACTTGGGCGACTGGAGACGAATCCGATCGGCGCCCTCCACGACGAATCGCAGCGCGGCGCGAGGACTGTCGAAACTCAGTCCGACCTCAACCTTGCCGTCCTTCTTGCTGGCGGCCAGCGAACCCGAGTACTGCCGCACCAACAGATCGGCGTAGTTCTCGTTCGTCGTTACGACCACGTCCAACGGCGTCGGTGACCTCGAGAACTCCGGCCGCCAGGCTTTCGCCACGTCGACGGCGCCTTCGTCGTGGATGAACGTGTCGGGCAAGACGACTGGCATTGAAGTGATGCGGCTGAAGCGATAGCCCTTGATCTCTTGCGTGCCCTTCACTCGGGCAATGAGGTACGTCACACCGTTGAACACGTCAATGAGAAGCGGTTCGACCAGACGGGGCTTGTTCGCGCCGGACTGGTAGTCGAACGCCAGCGCTCGACGGAGTTTGAGCGCGCGCATCACGGGCGTGTAGTACATCGAAGATTCCAGTCCCCCGTCGCTGGCCGGTACCTCGTTGAAGACGCTGAAGGCGCCCGAGGCACCGAAGCCGCAGAACCGTAACGCCAGGCGTACGACGCGTTCCTCGTCGGGCGTGAAGTAGATCAACGGCGCGTAGCCGCTCGAGGGATCGATGCGGTAGCCCACGGCGCCGTCACCCTTGTTGTCGGTCTCGATCTCGAATCCCAACTCTCGGATCCGGGCCTTGTCGCGCTCGAATTTCTGACGCACGGCGCCGTCGTTGCCTTCGTACGCCGGGACCTTTCGCGGTCCCTTGGCCGTGACCGGGAACTCGTCGATCTTCAGTTCTCGGACAATCTCCTCTTGAGTGAGCGATCCGTACTGCCACGCACGCTGCAACAACAAGACGAGGGCGATCAGGCGCTCGCGAGACTGCTCAACCCCTCCACGAATACTGCTCATCGATCTCCCGTCACAAATTCACTACTGAGGGTACACAAGACTGCTCAGCCTATAAACCCCTGATCAATCCCGGGCGGCGTTGCCACCACCCTTTCCACTACCTACACCAATACTGAAAACGTCGGTACTGGCTGCGTGGTTCTGCTCTGATAGCGGTACCCGCGTCCCCGCCTGAACGGTTCGGTCTCACGGTCCCTCGAGTCAGCGTTTAACGTCTCGGGTTGGTGCCCCGCGACGGTTGAAGCTTCGTTCGTAAGAAGGCGAATACCTTCATCACGGATGTTGCGCGCGGCGTTCACGTCCCGGTCCCCAGCACGGCTCGAGTGCGGTAGTGCTGGTCCATGAAATGGACAGTACTTTCAGAGTGTTACGTGTTGAAGAATCAATCGAATACATATTCGTTACCGGCAAAGGCGGCGTCAACGAACCGTTAAGGAAGCGATTCCATTCTCTCTGAGCTACGGCACACTTCTGCCTCGTGGAGTCACTCGGGTAGGTGACAGACGGCTTCGACGTTATTGCCGTCGGGGTCGCGCACGAAGACCCCGTAGTAGTTCTCGTGATACTCCGGCCACAGGCGCGGTTCGTGCAGGACCTCGGCGCCCGCGGCCGTAGCGGCGACATAGAAGGCATCCACGGCGGCGCGATTCGGGGCCGAAAAGGCGACGTGCGTCTCGCGAAAACCCTCGCCGGTCGTTCTCGGTCCAATCCAAAACTCCGGCCTTGAAGGCTCGCCGAATCCGATGACGTCCCCGAAGTCCATGACCCGAGTGCCTCCGAGTGGGGCGAGTACCGCGTTGTAAAAGGTCGCGCTTTGGGCCACGTCGTCGCACTGGATAGAAAGATGATCGATCATGCCCCAATACTGTCACAACGACGACACACCAGACCCGGGCCCACGATCGCGACGAATGATCGAGGAAACCCTCGTGCACTCGCCCACACTCGATTCGCCGTACGTCGCAGCGAATACGGCGACTTCAGACCGAACGTCGTACGCCGGCCGCGAGCCAAAGGCACAGCGGTGAATAGAGCCTCTTGTCCAACCGCACGAACGCGAGTGATTCGCTTCTCGGCGAGATCCTCGAAGTTCGACCCATGGCGCCCGCAATCCCTCTCGTGGTCAGGACCACCGTGACCGCGCGAAGCGCGATGCCACGAATTCGAGGCGGTAGCGCGATGAGTCCGGCAACGAGCGTCGCGGCGAGCACGAGCAATGAAGCGACCGCCATGCACGCCATCATCGAAGGCATTTCATCTCTCCCCACCACGGAGTCGGCGAGCTCTTCGCGGTTCTGAAACGGAAACGACGAACCGAGTCCCCACGCAACGTGAAGACCGGCGATGGCGAACAACGTGATCGCGGTCAAACGACCCGATGATCTCGGACGTCGAGTGTGCTCGGACATCGTGTCTCCTATCACTCGATACTCCAATCACTGATCACTTCGTGCGACGCGGCCCTTTTCATGACCGTAATTTATCGCTCACTCGATTACAGTTCGCGAATGGCGGTGGTTCGAACGGGTGTCATATCAATGGACTGCGCCGATTCTCGTTCACTCGCCGATTTTTGGGTGGCGATGTTGGGTGGCGAAGTGAGATTCACGAACGGCGGCAACGTCGTGGTGCGCACTGATTGGGTGTGGCTGTGCATGATGCCCGTCGCCGACTACGGGGCGCCCACATGGCCAGACGGTGCCGTGCCCAAACAGATTCATCTCGATCTCGCCACCGACGACCTCGAGGCATCCGTGGCGCAAGCCATCCGGCCCGGGGCTCGCGAGGCGTCCGAGCAACCGGAACCCGACGAGTGGCGCGTGATGTTGGACCCGGCCGGTCATCCGTTTTGTCTCACGACGCAGGTGCCGCCCGAAGCACTTTGATTGACGAATCAGTCAGAGTCGATGCACCAGATTCACTTCAAGATCTGAGGTCCCCAGGCCCCGAAGGGACGTCCACCGCGTGCTCTTGCAAAGCTTCGAGAGGAACGATCTCGAGAGCGCGCTCGTGAGTTGACGCGAGGACCACGTAGGCCGCAGCCCCGTCGCGATAGGCCCGCAGCCAATTGAAGGCCGTCACGCACCACCGGTCACCGGGAACCAGTCCCGGGAACCCGAATTGAGGCATCGCGGTCGTCAAGTCATTGCCGATGGACATCTGGTGTTCGAGGAATTCAGCGGTCACCACAGCGCAGATCGTGTGACTCCCAAGGTCTTCCGGTCCGGACGTGCAGCACCCGTCACGATAAAAGCCGGTGACGGGGTCGGTACCGCACATTTCGAGTGAACCACCCAGGACGTTTCGATCGGCCATGAGTCCAGTATCGCCGATTTCGAGAATTCATCGTGACGACGGCCGCATTTAGCTGAACGGTCGACAATGACTCGCGACAAGGGCAGAGCACCCCGCCCGTGGCCGGATCTCACTTCTCCGAATCAGTTGAGGGTGTGCTTCCCAACACGTCCTCGCGTCGCCACGTCCCTGATCGCCCTCCGGACTTTTCCCAGATCGCAACCTGTTCGATGGTCATCGTTCGATCGGCCGACTTGCACATGTCATAGACGGTGAGAGCCGCCACCGTCACGGCCATCAGTGCTTCCATCTCGACGCCCGTGCGATCCACGGTGTCGACGCTGGCCTCAACGTCGATATACGTATCGGCAATGGTGAAGTTGACGTGGACGTTTCCGACCAGTACCAGATGGGACATCGGGAGCAACGTCGCGGCGTGCTTCGCCGCCTGGATGCCGGCCACCCGCGCCGTCGCGAGGACGTCACCCTTGTTCATCGCGTTCGCGGCGACGGCGGCGGTGGTACTCGCGTCCATATTGATTCGACACTTCGCCAGGGCGCGACGAGCCGTTACTTCAGAGGCGCCAATATCGCGAGGGAACGCTCCCCCGCTCGACGGCCGACGTAGTTGGTGGAAGTCGTCCACGGCGCAATGATACTGATGTCGCGAATGACCCCAGAACGACCACGAGTAAACTGCCTTGGTCCACGGGCCCTACGGGAGAAGCAATGCCGACCTACGAATACGAGTGCCAGACCTGCCACCAGCGCGTCGAGGCAGTCCAGCGATTCACCGATCCGGCTCTCACGGTGTGCGAGCACTGCGGCGGTGAACTCCGGAAGGTCTTCTCGGCGGTGGGCGTCGTGTTCAAGGGAAGTGGCTTCTATAAGACGGACAGTCGGGGAACCGACAAATCTTCGACTCCGTCCTCAACGACGACGCCCGCGGCGGCATCATCGACCGAATCAAGTTCAACGCCGGCTGCGACGGCCGCGACGACGTCAACGTCGACCTCGTCGCCAACTACGTCGACGGACTAAGTCCCCGAGACCGCGATATTGTCGATTGCGACGCTCTGTCCGGCCGCCGCGCCCGGGAGCCATTCGAGGTCGTTTCCGACCTGGACGACGTCGAGCAGCATCCGCTGCAACGTGGAGGCCACGGTGATCTCACGAACCGGTTCGGCGAGCTGGCCGTCACGAATCATGAGGCCGGTGACGCCCACCGAGAAATCACCCGAGACGGGATTGACGCCCGAGTGCACGCCGATGAGTGATTCGACAAAGACGCCGTTGCCGACGCGCCGAAGGATCTCGGCCTGGTCCACGTGACCGGGCGCCAGTTGCAGCGCGCGACACCCAGCCGACGGTGATCCGGCGATCCCCCCGCGAACCGCACTGCCGGTCGAGGCCGTGCCCGCTCGACGCGCCGAGACGGTGTCGTACACGAAGCCCCTCAGCTGACCCTTCTCAATGAGGACGTTTCGTCGACAGGCCAAACCCTCGCCGTCGTACACGCTGGCGCCAAAGTGGCGTGCGTCAGTGGGATCATCGAGCAACGTGAACGATGGCGTCGCCACCATCTCCCCCACGCGATTCGCGAAGAAGGAACGACCTCGAACGACGGCTTCGCCACTCAATGCTCCGCCGATAATCGAGAAAAGTGTTGCCGCGGTCCGGGGATCGAATACGGCCGTGCATTTGAACGATTTCGGCTTCACGGCGCCCAACATCCTCGTGGCTCGGCGAATGGCATCGGCGGCCGCCTTTTCGACGTCGAGCTCGTGGGGGGCTCGCCCGGCCGAGAGGCCCCAACCGGTTTGGTCGTCGCCACCATCGTTGGCGATCGCCTCGACGGACACGTAGGCGCCGGTCCTCGCGTACGACGCACGGATGCCGGTGGTCGAGGCAATGGCCGCTTCGGCCACGTAGTCCGAGTAGTTCGCCGAGTCGACCTGTCGGATGCGCGTGTCGCCACCGCGCACGAGCCGTTCCAGCTCGATCGCCATCGCGATCTTCTCCTCCAGTGGCGTGCTCGCGACGGCGTCGTCGCTCAACGTGAGTGACACCGCTCCGACGCCGTCGGGGCGCGCGAACGCGACGAACTCGTCCTCGGTGGCGAAAGTCGCGTTGTCACGGGCCTCGCGAAGCGCGTTGACGATGGCTTCGTCGTCGAGCGAACCGGCCCACGCCGTTCCGACACGGGCGCCCCCGGCACCGTCGTTCAGGATCCGAATGCCGAACCCGTTGGACGTGGCCGTCGTGAGTTCTTCCACCTCGCCCTGGTAGGACTGGACCTCGGTGTCGACGCCACTGGCGACGTAGACCTCGATCTCTTCATCGCCTCGGGCCGATTCGAGGATGCGTTGCGCGTGCTCCAGGAGTTGACTCATGCGGCCGCGCCACCGATCGTGACACCCGTGAGGCGCATCGTGGCCTGCCCGGTTCCCACCGGTACGCTTTGGCCGTTCTTACCGCAGGTGCCCGGTGTCATCGAGAAGTCCGAGGCGACGGCGTCGACGCGCTGCAGGACGTCGGGACCGTTACCGATGAGGTTGCAGTCGCGAAGTGGTGCCGTGATCTTGCCATCCTCGATCATGAATGCGGCCGTCATGCCGAACACGAAGTCGCCGGTCGCCGTGTTGACTTGTCCCCCGCCCAATTGGGCGACGTAGACGCCGTAGGGCGTCTGGGCGACGATCTCGTCCGCGTCGGAATCGCCTTCGAGCAGGTAGGTATTTGTCATGCGCACCATCGGCAGGTGCTGGTAGCTCTGTCGACGACCGTTGCCCGACGAGACACGGCCTTCTTTGCGAGATCGCAAATAGTCCCACATGTACTCGGTGAGCACGCCGTTCTCGATGAGTACGTTGCGCGCGCCGGGACGACCCTCGTCGTCGATCGCCAAGTATCCCCATTCGCCCTCCACGGTCCCGTCATCGACCAGGGTCACCAGAGGGCTCGCGACCAATTGACCGACCTTGCCGGCGTAGACCGAGGCCTGCTTGAGGATCGCGTCGGCCTCGAGTCCGTGACCGCACGCTTCGTGAAACAAGATGCCGCCCGAGCCACCGGCCAGCACGACCGGCAAGTCGCCCGACGGCGCCGGACGCGCGTCCAACTTCGTGATGGCTTGACGAGCCGCGCCGCGTGCGGCGTCGGCGACGGCGTCGGCGCTCAGCAGTTCGAAGCCGCGAGTCCCGGCAATCGGTCGATAGCCGGTCTGCATGCCGGTATCACCCTTCGCGATGCACGACACGTTGAAACGCGTCCGCACCTGGTGGTCGCCGGCGAAAAGGCCATCGGAGTTCGCGACGATGAACTGTCGGGTGGAGTCACCTAGGGCGACTTGCACCTGCGTGATCGACGATCCTTCGGAGCGCGCCGCGTCGTCGGCGCGGTTCATCAGTTCGATCTTGCGCGCCTTGTCGACGTCGCCGGGAAGTATCGTCGCGTGACTGGGATTGTCGCGCAGCGCTCCGAGCGCGATCTCTCGCACGCCGCCGCCACCGCCGCGGGCCACGGCCGCCGCCGCTCGCGCCGCCGCTTTGAGGCCACTCTCCGTGAGATCCGCGGTGTGGGCAAAGCCCGTGGTGTCACCCACGACCACGCGTATGCCGGCGCCGCGATCGTGTCCGGAACTCAGTTGCTCTACTCGTCGTTGGTCCAACATGGCCGAAGAAGTCGTGCGATCCTCGACGAAGACTTCGGCGAATTCAGCGCCGCGGGCCATGGCTTCGCCCAGCGTGCGCGCCAAAACATCGTGTTCAACCAGGGTGTTATTCATGCACGCGAGCGTACCCGAGTCGATGGCGGACGCTACCTCACTCGTGGGCGCCCTCGGTAGGCTGGCAAGGTGATTCTTCCTTCCATTGAAACGCCCGCCGACCTCGAGAAACTCACCTACGAAGAGCTCGACGAGTTGAGCGAGGAGATTCGCCAGTTCATCATTGAGACGGTGACGAATAATCCCACCGGGGGCCACTTGGGCTCGAACCTCGGGGTGGTCGAACTCACCTTGGCGCTGCACCGGGTCTTCGATTCGCCCAAGGACATCCTGCTCTGGGATACCGGCCACCAGGCCTACGTGCACAAATTGCTCACCGGCCGTCGTTACGGCTTCAAGAACTTGCGCCAGCGCGGCGGTCTCTCCGGTTATCCCAACCGCTCGGAGAGCCAGCACGACTGGATCGAGTCCAGTCACGCCTCCACGGCGCTCTCGTACGCGCACGGACTGTCCGTCGCACTGCAACAGCGACAGGAGCTGATCGGCCACGGCGGCAAGCGCCACGTCGTGGCGGTCGTGGGCGATGGCTCACTGACGGGCGGTATGGCCTACGAGGCGCTCAACAATCTCGGACATTCGAATCAGCGCGTCGTGATCGTACTGAACGATAACGGACGCAGTTACGCACCGACGATCTCCAAACTTTCGGAGTCACTGACCTCGCTGCGACTGAACAAGACGTACCTCACGTTGCGCGGGCGCCTGCGTCGCACCGTGCCGCACCTTCCGAAAGTCGGTAAGGCGGCCTATCTCGGCATCGACGGCCTGACGTCGGTCGTGCGTGAGATGGTCACTCCGCACACGTTCTTCGAGAACCTCGGCGTGCGCTACATCGGCCCCATCGACGGACACGACATCGAGTCGATGGAGAGTACCTTGAAGAACGCCGCACAGTGGGACGGGCCGATCCTCGTGCACGTGCTGACGACCAAGGGTCTGGGATACGAGCCGGCCATCGACGACGACTTGAAGATGCACGACTACAAGTTGCCACCGCGCCACGACGACGACGACGTGGTCCCCCAGTCGTTCTCCCAAGCGTTCTCCGATGCGCTGGTGGCCCTCGCGAGTGCTGATGACCGCGTCGTCGCCATCACCGCGGCGATGGCCGGTCCGACGGGCCTACTCAACTTCGAAGCCCAGTTTCCCGATCGATTCTTCGATGTCGGCATCGCCGAACAACACGCCGTCACCGCGGCGGCCGGCATGGCCATGGGTGGCCTGAAGCCGGTCGTGGCGATCTACTCCACGTTCTTCTCGCGGGCCTTCGATCAGGCGCACCTCGACGTGGGGCTGTTGAACCTGCCGGTCGTCTTCGTCTTCGATCGAGCGGGCGTCACGGGGGACGACGGTCCGAGCCACCACGGACTGCTCGACATCGCCCTCTGTCTGGCGATTCCTAACATGACGGTCTTCGCGCCTTCGACGGCCGAAGAGGTGCCCGGCATGCTCGCCACCGCGCTGTCGATGTCGACGCCAACGGCACTGCGATTCCCCAAGACATTGCCGAAACCCTTTGATGGCAAGGTCGGCGACGGGCTCGAAGCCCGCGAAGTTCGACGCGGCGACGGTTCGCTGTGCGTACTCGCCGTCGGCAAGATGGCGCCGGCCGCCTACAAAGCCCTCGACCTCATGGGCGAGGACGCCCACAAGGTCACCCTCTACGATGTTCGGGTCCTGCCCCCCGACGCCCGGATGATCGACGACGCGCTCGCCCACGAACGTGTCGTGACGGTCGAAGACGGCACGCGACACGGCGGCGCCGGGACGCTCATGGTCTCGGCACTTCGCAGCCGCGCCCAGGACCTCGCCCGTCCCTTCCCTACGACACGGATCCTCGGTACACCGCGCGCCTACCTCGAGCAGCACCGACCGGACAAGCTCTTGGCCGAGTTGGGCCTCGATTCCGAGGGACTCGCGGCCGCCTTCTCGCGACTCCTCGCCGACCAGCCCGAGTTCGCGCCGGTCCTGCCACTATCGCCGCGCCCCAACTACCAGTAGGAAGTCAAAGCGCGTCGAGGTTCCGATACATTGAGCCGGTGAGCTACGACGTCGAGAAGTCCGATCATCAGTGGCGCACGGAACTCTCGGCCGATCGCTACGCGGTACTGCGCCACGCGTCGACCGAACTACCGTGGACCGGTTCGCTCTTGCACGTCGACACCGACGGCGTCTTCACCTGCGGTGGGTGTGGTCAACACCTCTTCACGAGCTCGCAGAAATTCGACTCCGGGTGCGGCTGGCCCAGCTTCGACGCGTGCGAACCGGGAACGATCATTGAACGACCCGACAACTCGTTGATGGAGCGCCCGCGCACCGAGATCCTTTGCGCGAAGTGCGGGGGTCACTTGGGACACGTCTTCGACGACGGACCGACGTCAACGGGTCTGCGCTACTGCGTCAACTCCCTCGCCGTCGACTTCAACGAAGACGGTGACTAAACGTCGAGGAATCGGCGAATCGCGATTGCCGAACCGACGGAGCCAATCACGACGCCCACGATCAAGACGACGATGTTCGTCCCGATGAGTGCACTCGTACTCAACTGAAATTCGTTGTGCAACGGATACCAAACATGAAGTGCGGTCACCGCACCTATAGCCACTGCCGAGCCGAGAAGTCCCTGGATGAAGCCCTCGGTGATATAGGGAATCCGGATGAACCAGTTCGTCGCCCCGACGAGTTTCATGACTGAGACTTCTCGACGACGCGAGAAGATGGCCATTCGGATCGTGTTGAGGATCAGCACCGTCGCCGAAAGTAACAGCACGAGCGCCAGCGCGAGGAACACGATCTGCAGAATTCGTATGACGTGGTTCATCTCGCGAATCTGCTGTTCCGGCGCGGTCACCGTTAAGACGCCTGGCTGATGCATAAACGTCGATTGCACCGTGAACGCGTCCGACGGCACGGTAGGGACGCAACTGAATTTCGTCGGTATCTGTGACGGCTTGAGAATATTCGACTCGGAGGGCGGCAGCGTATTCTTCATCTCGACGTAGTCCTGCGCCTGAGTGCGATATTGACAACGCTTCACGATTGGCAGATTGTGAAGTTGGGTTTGGATGTTGGCGATCTCACCCGCGGAGGCCGTGGGCTCCATCCAGACGGTCACGCGCGTACCCTGCTCCCACTGCGACGAGGCCTGAGCGGCACTCTGCTTTAGCAGCAACGCCGAACCCACTAGAGACAGCGAGACCGCGACGGTGAGGACCGCGGCGATGGTCATCATGCGGTTGCGCCAGAGGTTGGACAAGGTCTCTTTCACGGCGTAACGGAAGTAGACCCTCATTGGATTGTCACGCCTTCGTCGATCCCGTAGACACCACGGACTTGGTCGCGGATCATCTCACCCTTGTCGAGTTCGATCACGCGCCGACGCATTCGGTCGACCAGCGCTTTGTCGTGCGTGGCCATGACGACGGTCGTGCCCGTGCGGTTGATGCGTTCCAACAGGGCCATGATCGACTCGGAGTTCACCGGGTCGAGGTTGCCGGTTGGTTCGTCCGCGAGCAGAATTAACGGCCGGTTGACGAAGGCGCGGGCCACGGCGACGCGCTGTTGCTCGCCACCGGACAGTTCGCCGGGCAGGCTCTTAGATTTATCTGACAGTCCCACGAGGTCGAGGATCAACGGCACCTGGGACTCCACGGTCGAACGCGGCCGACCGATGACCTCAAGGGCGAAGGCCACGTTCTCAAAGACCGTCTTGTTCGGGAGCAGTCGAAAGTCCTGGAACACGCAGCCGATGTTGCGGCGAAGGAACGGCACTCGAAACTTGGAGAGTTCGGTGAGTTCACGGCCGGCTTCGAGAATTCGGCCCTTGTCGGGCAGCTCTTCACGCAAGAGGAGTCGTAGGAAGGTCGTCTTACCCGATCCCGACGCGCCGACCAAGAAGACGAACTCTCCTTTTTCAATGTCGAGCGTGATGTCCTTCAGGGCCGGTGATCCGTTCTTGTAGGTCTTCGAGACATTCTCGAAACGAATCACGCGAAAACCCCTTCAGGTACATAGTGGCGGCGGTGCCGCAGCACCCAGTTGGACACCAACCATTGTAGTTTGACAATTTTGTACATTCGTGCCAGGGAAGCCCCACGTTAAAGGGCTGTCAGATTTCTTATGAATGAAATCGCTGTCGTCGCAGTTCAGCTTCCATAAAGTCATCGAGATCGCCGTCGAGTACCGCCTCGACGTTTCCGGTTTCGTGATCCGTTCGATGGTCTTTCACGAGTTGGTACGGCGCCTGCACGTAACTGCGAATCTGTGAACCCCACGCGTTGTCGCTGCGGTCGCCGCTGAGCGCGTTCATCTCCGCTTGACGTTCGGCGCGTGCACGTTCGGCCAATTTGGCTTCCAGGATTTGCATGGCGCGCGCGCGGTTCTGATGCTGACTGCGCTCATTTTGACAGCTCACCACGATGTTCGTCGGGAGGTGTGTGATGCGGATCGCCGAGTCGGTCTTGTTCACGTGTTGTCCCCCGGCCCCCGATGAGCGGTACGTATCCACGCGCAGGTCCTTCTCGTCGATCTCCACTTCGGCCGCGTTGTCATCCAACAGTGGCGTCACGTCGAGACTCGCGAAACTCGTCTGGCGGCGCGCCTGGGAGTCGAAGGGACTGATGCGAACGAGGCGGTGCACGCCGCGTTCGGCCGAGAGCCAGCCGTAGGCGAAACGACCCTTGACGATGAACGTCGAGGACAACAGTCCGGCCTCTTGTCCTTCGGTCGCTTCGTCGATCTCCACGCCGAATCCCCGACGCTCGGCCCAGCGCGAATACATGCGCAACAACATCTCGGTCCAGTCTTGGGCGTCGGTGCCGCCCGCGCCGGCGTGCAATTCGACGATGGCGTCATTGGCGTCGTACGGTCCAGTGAAGAGACTCTGGGTCTCGAGCGCGGCGATCTTGGTTTCGAGTGACGTCACGGTCGCAGAGAGTTCGTTGAGCGACGACCAGTCGGCCTCGCCGGACAGCATCGACTCGCGCGAGAACTCGGCTAACACCAACGAGTCGTCGAGCGATGAGCGAAGTTCGTCGAACTGCTCGAGGTCGTTGGAGAGTCGCCCGAGTTCGGTCGTCACTTCTCGGGCACGGTCCTGGTCGTCCCAGAGGTTCGGGTCGGCCACGAGTTCGCCGAGGAGAGCGTGGCGCTCGCGGCTGGCGTCAATCTTCAGGTATTCGCGCGCCGCGCTCCACCTCGATTCGAGGTCCTCCAACGTGCCGAGGGCCTCGCGAAGGACGTGCTCGGCCTTAGGGTCGGCCATGGCACTGCTTGTACTTCCGACCCGAGCCACACCAGCACGGCTCGTTTCGACCGATCTTGTCACCCTGTTTGGGCAGTGCCTTCTTCACCGCTCCGTGGGTCGGAAGTTCGGTGGCGCCGGGCGCCACGACCTCGGCGTTGGTGACGGCGCCCTCGAGTCCCTGGTCCTCTTCGGCCGGTTCCTCGACGGCGGTCGCCTCGACGTGGGTGATGTAGCGCACGAAGTCAGCGTCGACGTTGCCCAGGAGGGCTTCGAACATCAAGTAGCCCTCCTTCTGCCAGGCCGTCAACGGGTCCTGTTGGGCGATCTGACGAAGGTGGATACCGTCACGCAGGTAGTCCATGTCCGAGAGGTGATCGCGCCAGCGCTGGTCGAGGATCTGGAGCATGACGTCGCGCTCGATCTCCTTGGCGGTCTCCATGCCGCCCGGGTACTCCTCGCACTTCTTCTCGTACTGTCCTACGGCCTCGTCGATGACGAGGGCCAAGATATCGTCGCGGTCTTGGTACTCGGAAAGCGCCCCGGCGCTCAACGCCGTCGGGTAGTAGTTCGTCAGTTCGATGACCAGTTGGTGAAGATCCCACGCCTCGGAAAACTCGCCTTCGAGACGCTCGTCGACGACGTTGGTGAGAATCTCTTCGATCAACACGATGGTGGCGTCGTGGATGTCCTCGCCTTCGATGACCTGCTGACGCCGTCCGTAGATGACCTTGCGCTGCTCGTTCATGACCTCGTCGTACTTCAGGGTGTCCTTGCGGATCTCGGCGTTCTTACCCTCGACCGTGTTCTGGGCCCGCTCGATGGCCTTGGAGACCATCTTGGCTTCGATGGGCAGATCGTCGGGCATCGTGCGGTCCATCACCCACGAGACGGCGCCGGTCGCGAAGAGTCGCAACAAGTCGTCCTGCAAGGACAGATAGAAACGGCTCTCACCGGGGTCGCCCTGTCGACCGGATCGCCCGCGCAACTGGTTATCGATGCGTCGCGAGTCGTGTCGTTCCGAGCCCAGCACGTACAGTCCACCGAGGGCGCGTACCTGGTCGCCCTCGGCTTGGCACACGGTCTTGAAATTCGCCAGGGCGTTCTGATACGCAGCATCGAACTCCTCGGTGCCGGGTTGGAATCCCCGACCCTGCGCCTCGCGCGTGGCCAGTCCCTCGAAGTTGCCGCCGAGCACGACGTCCACGCCTCGTCCGGCCATGTTGGTGGCGACCGTGACCGCGTGCAGACGCCCGGCCTGGGCCACGATCTCGGCTTCGCGGAAGTGCTGCTTCGCGTTCAAGACTTCGTGAGAGATTCCGGCTTTGGAGAGTTCACGAGAGAGCAGCTCGGACTTCTCGACCGACGCCGTACCGAGCAGAATCGGCTGGCCGAGATCACTGCGCTCGCGCACGTCCTCGACGATCGCGGCGAACTTCGCGTCCTCGGTCTTGTAGATGAGGTCGGGCTGGTCGAGGCGTACGAGCGGCTGGTTCGAAGGAATCGGCACGACGGAGAGCTTGTAGGTGTTGCCGAACTCGGCGGCTTCGGTTTCGGCCGTACCGGTCATGCCCGCGAGCTTCTCGTACATGCGGAAGTAGTTCTGCAGGGTGACCGTGGCCCACGTGTGGTTCTCCTCTTGGATGCGCACGCGTTCCTTGGCTTCGACCGCTTGGTGCAAGCCGTCGGACCAACGTCGACCGTCGAGGGTTCGACCCGTGAACTCGTCGACGATCTTCACTTCTCCGGCGTCGACGAGGTAGTCCTTGTCACGGTGGTAGAGCTCTTTGGCGCGAAGGGCCTGGCCCAGTTGGTGCACGTAGTTCGTCGCGACCGCGTCGTAGAGGTTGGTGACGCCGAGCTGACGCTCGACCTTTTCGATGCCGGCCTCGGTCGGCACGACCGTCTTCTTCTCCTCGTCGACCTCGTAGTCGGCGTCGCGGATGAGCGACCTCGCAATGGAGGCGAACTGGTAGTAGAGCTTGGTGACGTCCGACGCCGGGCCGGAGATTATGAGGGGGGTACGGGCCTCGTCAATCAAGATCGAGTCGACCTCGTCGACGATCGCGTAGTGGTGTCCGCGTTGCACCATGTGTTCGGCGCGCCGCGCCATGTTGTCGCGTAGGTAGTCGAAGCCGAACTCGGTGTTCGTGCCGTACGTGATGTCACAGGCGTAGGCCGCGCGCTTGTCCTCGAACTCCGAAAGGTCCGGCCCGACTCGTCCGACGCTCAGTCCGAGGAATTTGTGGAGTGAGCCCATCCAGTTCGCGTCACGCGTGGCCAGGTAGTCGTTCACGGTGACGACGTGCACGCCGTTGCCGGCCAGGGCGTTCAGGTACACCGGCAACGTCGACACCAAGGTCTTGCCCTCACCGGTCTTCATCTCAGCGATCCACCCAAAGTGCAGGGCCATGCCGCCCATCAGCTGGACGTCGTAGTGACGCTGACCGAGCACCCGGGTCGCGGCCTCGCGCACCACGGCGAAGGCTTCGAGCAACATGTCGTCCAGGTCTTCGCCCTCAGCGAGGCGAGCGCGGAATTCGTCGGTCTTGGCTCGAAGCTCTTCGTCCGAGAGCGCGGCCATCTCGTCGGCGAGCTCGTTAATGGGCGGCACGAGTTCGGCCAGTTGGCGAACGCGCTTGCCCTCTCCGGCCTTCAGAATCTTGCTAAATACAGTCATGTCAGGTTGTACCCTACCGGTCGTAACGGTCACTTCAATTGGGCTGCGAGTGCTGACCTGGTCTTTTACCCCACACTTGCCTGCGGCGGTGTCCGTGGGTCACGCCGGCAGCACGAGGCTCTCCGGCGATGCAACCACACACTTCACCGGCTCTCCCGGTGACCGCTCTGGCCACCTGAAGGCAGGACTTACTTCTAAACCGCGCCATGCTCAGCGTCTAAAAGACGCCTTACGTGGGTCGTTTCGCCCGCGACTGGCATCGACTTTCAACCACAGAACCACTCGCAGCCCAGGAGACATTCTAGACCGTGGTCCCCTCAGGTCGGGGGGCGGATCACCAATACCACACAGAGTCGAAGCCCGAGCACCAGCGTCGCAATCGGCGCCAGGACACGTCGCCATCCGCTCGCGGTCTGCCATTCGAAGCGCATGGCGCTGCGGTGATGAGCGATCAGCATCGCTCGTGAGGCTCGCGCGCGCGATACGCCTTCGATATGGGTGACCAGTGCGTCGGGCGTCGCCGCGACGTCGTGTCCGTGGGCTCGCATCTGCCAGCACAGCGCCATGTCCTCGGCGAACATGAAGTAGCGCTCGTCGAAGCCGCCGACCTCTTCGAAGCAGTCTCGTCTCGCCAGGAAAAAAGCCCCGGAGACCCAGTCAACCGATCCATCCCGGCGCGGGGACCGGTACCGAAGCGTGAACGGATTTCCCGGCCACAGCGGTGCCAGCAACGCGTGCAGCCCGGCGAGCCAGAAGTTCGGGAACACGCGTTGCGACGGATAGACGCTTCCGTCGGGCCGAACGATCTGAGGGCCCACGACTGCGACGTTCGGATGTGCGTCGAGGAATGCAACCAGGGCGGCCACGGCGCCCTGGTGCACCACGACGTCGGGATTGGAGACCAGCAGGTAGCGCCGACCGGGTGCTGCGGCCACGCCACGATTCACGCCGCGTCCGTAACCGAGATTGAGTTTCGGCACGACGAGCACGACGTGCTGGCCGGAGAGCGACGGCAGCGTCGAGCCCTCCTCGCCATTCTCCACGACGACGATGTCGGTGACGCCGTTGGCGTGTAGGGAATCGACGCAGTCGTCGAGCGCCGGGCCGGCGTGGAAGTCCACGATGACCGCGGCGACGTCGGTGGCGACGTCGCTCATCGAACACCGCCGCGCGACCCGCGGTCACGAATCAAACGAGTTATCCCGTCACGCCACCCGGGCGTCGCCGACCACCGCGACGTGAACCTGTCGATCGACAGATCGCTGCGAATCGGTCGGGTGGCGAGGGGCGCCGGTTCCAGGTCGGCCGTCGCGATTGCCGTGGCGAAGTCATCGTCGCGACCGAGGATCTCCCCGATGTAGCGCGCCACGTCGAACCACGTCGTCGTGCCAGTATTCGCCACGTGCCAAAGACCGCCGGGTCGCTCGCGCACCATCGTCGCCAGAACGCGCGCCAGGTCGCTCGCGACCGTGACGGTTCCGGTTTGGTCATTCACGAATCGAACTGATTGACCCGAGAGGGCGCGTTCAGCGATGACGTGCGCGACGTTCTTGCCCCGTACCCCCATCACCCACGACGTGCGTACAACGGTGTCGTCACTCGAGCAGAGCAACTCACCGGCACGTTTCGACGCGCCGTAGACGTTAAGGGGATTGGTGACGTCGTCTTCGACGTAGGCGCCGCCCTTATTGCCGTCAAAGACGTAGTCCGTCGAGATCGCGATCAAATGTGCGCCGCTCTCCTTGGCCGCGCGCGACATCGACTCGGTGCCGGCGGCGTTCACCGCGAAGCACGTGGACTCTTCGGTTTCGGCGCGGTCGACCGCCGTATAGGCGGCCAAGTGCACGATGACGTCCGGTCGCGCCGCCTGGACCGCTCGACGCACCGCGTCGGGGTCAGCGACGTCGAGTTCGTGACGCGTGAGCGCCAGGACCTCGAACTCGCCCCCCGGCACTGAGCGCTTATCCGGCTGAAACGACCGATCCCCGCCGGGCGGTATCACACCCTCGAGCACGTCGACGAAGTCGACACCGACCTGGCCGGCGGCGCCCGTCACCAACACGCGCGTCGCGCGATTCACGAGGTCTCACCTTCGTGGGCCCGCACGTGCACCACGTCGCCGGCCGAGATCGTGAACTCTTCGCCATTGACCTTGACGATGAGCTGTCCGAAATGATCGACCGACTCCGCGAATCCAACAATGACGTCACTGGTGCGTTCCACGCGAACCAATTGGCCCAACGTCACCAGCGCGCGCCGATACTCCTCGCGCAACGTCGCTTGACCCTCGACGCTGTCGATCAACGCACGTCGGGCTTCGAGTTCCTCCAGCACGATGTCGAGCAGCGCCGGCGGAGTGATCGTGACGCCCGACTCGGCGCGCACGCTGGTCGACACGACGTCCGCGGGTCCTTCGTGCGTGAGATTCACGCCGATCCCCACGACCACGGCCAAACGTTCGTCAACGGACACGATCTCGGCGAGGAGCCCCGCGATCTTCGCGTCCCCGACGATCAGGTCGTTCGGCCACTTCAGCGCCGGTCGCACGCCGCACAGACGAACGAGGGCCGCGCGCGCCGCGAGCGCCACGCAGGCGACGACGAGTTGGAGCTGATCCGGTGCGACGTCCGGTCGCAGCAGGATCGAGCACAGCAGCGACGCACGTGGGGGCGACTCCCATCGACGATCCAGTCGTCCGCGCCCGGCGCTCTGAAAATCGGCCAGCGCCACCAGACCCTCCGGCGCGCCTTCGAGGGCCCGTTCGGCCAACCAGGTGTTGGTGGAGTCGACCACCTCGAAGTGCTCGATACGCCAGACGATTGAACTCACAAGGAAACTCTAGAGTTTCAAGAGCGAGTGGTAGAAAATTACAGGTCCGCTACGGAGGTTTGCGTGTTAAAGAAAGTCCTGATCGCCAATCGCGGCGAGATCGCGGTGCGCGTGATGCGCACCTGTCGAGAGATGGGCATCGCGACCGTCGCCGTCTACTCCGAACTCGATCGCAATGCGCTGCACGTTCGATTGGCCGATGAGGCCTACACCCTCGGGGGCCAGAGTGCCGCCGAGAGCTACCTGAACACCAAGGTGATTCTCGACGTCATCCGTCGATCAGGCGCGGACGCCGTGCACCCGGGCTACGGATTCTTCTCCGAGAACACGGAGTTCGCTCGCGCGATTACCTCGCGCGGCGTCACCTTCATCGGGCCCCCGCCCGAAGCCATCGAGGTCATGGGTGACAAGATCTCCAGTCGCCTCGCCGCGGCCAAAGTCGGCGTCGAGGGCGTGCCCGGTCGAAGCGAGGCGCTGAAGAACGCCAAAGAAGTCGTCAAGTTTGGCAACGACGTTGGCTGGCCGGTCGCCATCAAGGCGGCCTACGGCGGCGGCGGTCGCGGCATGAAGGTCGTGAACTCCGCAGATGAGGCGTCGGCCGCTTTGGAGAGCGCCCAGCGCGAGGCACAGAGTTACTTCGGGCGTCCCGAGTGCTACGTCGAGCGCTATCTGACGAGACCGCGGCACATCGAAATGCAGGTCCTCGCCGACACCCACGGCACCACCCTCTGGCTCGGCGAACGTGACTGCTCAGCCCAACGACGCCATCAAAAACTGATCGAGGAGTCTCCAGCGCCGAACTTCCCGGATGACGTGCGTCGCGCCATGGGCGAAGCGGCCGTCAAGGTCTCGCGTGCCTGCGGCTACGTGAACGCGGGAACCGTGGAGTTCCTCTACCAGGACGGCGCGTTCTTCTTCTTGGAGATGAACACCCGCCTCCAGGTCGAACATCCCGTGACCGAGTTAGTGACCGGCCTGGACCTCGTCGAATGGCAGTTGCGCATCGCCGCCGGTGAAGCGTTGAACTTCTCGCAAGAAGAGGTTCGAAGTGAGGGACACGCCATCGAGGTTCGGATAAACGCCGAGGACCCCACCGGAGGCAAGTTCAGCCCCACGCCGGGCACGATCATCCGATTCGATCAGCCCTCGGGACCGGGCGTGCGTCTCGACGCCGGGTACGCGGCGGGTGACACGATCTCGCAGTACTACGACAACTTGATCGCGAAGCTGATCGTGTGGGGACCGGACCGCGAGAGGGCTCGCCGTCGGATGCTGCGCGCCATCGAAGAGACCACGATCGAAGGGGTCGCGACGACGTTGGCCGCGGACGTCGTCATACTCAGCGACGAACAGTTCGTCCAGGGCACGCACTCCACCAACTGGGTGGAGAGTGACCTGGACTTCACGACGTTGCCCGAGGTCGTCACCGCCGCCGTCTCGGTCGGTGACGGTCAGGTGCGCAAGGACGTCACCGCCGAGGTGAACGGTCGCCGGGTCACGGTTGCTTTGTGGGTGCCGGAGTTCGATGACGGACTGCCACGCGCCCAGAGCACCGCCGCGAAACCACGTCGACAGCATCACGCGGGAGTACTGGGCAGTGGATCGGCCAATGTCGTCGTCCCCATGCAGGGAACGATCGTGAAGGTGAACGTCGAGGTCGGTCAACAGGTCGAAGCCGGCGATACCGTCGTTATCCTCGAAGCCATGAAGATGGAGAATTCAGTCAACGCGGAGAAATCTGGCGTCGTGGTGTCGATCAACGTGGCGGCCGGCGATTCAGTCGGCGCCGGCGACACCGTGGTGGTCGTCGAGTGAGTGCGCGCGAAGTCGCGGCCAGCGCCATCCAGCGACACGGTGACGACCTGGTGACATTGAGCCACTTCATTCACGCGCATCCGGAGCTCGGTTACGTGGAGTTCGAAAGCTCCGCGGCCGTCGCGACGTTGGCCGAAGAGGCGGGTTTTCACCTCGAGCGTGACGTCGCCGACCTGCCCACCGCCTTTCGCGCCACCATGGGTGACGGCGATCTGAACATCGTGTTCTGCGCGGAGTTTGACGCACTGCCCGACGTGGGCCACGCGTGTGGTCACAACATCATTGCCGCGTCGTCCCTCGGGGCCGCCATCGGTCTCGGCGCGGTCGCCGACGAATTGAACGTCACGGTCACCCTGCTCGGGACTCCGTCAGAAGAAGGGGGCGGGGGCAAGATTGACCTCATCAACGCCGGCTACTTCAATGACGTCCACGCCGCGATGATGGTGCACCCCTTCCCCACCGAACGACTCGACGCACTCTGTCTCGCGGTCGATCACTTCGACGTGACATTCGAAGGAAAAGAGGCGCACGCCGCGGCCGCGCCCTGGGTCGGGGTGAACGCGCTCGACGCGTTGACAATCTCCCAAGTGGCGATCGGTCTCCTGCGACAGCAGTTGCGTCCGGGCGATCTCGTCCACGGCATCGTCCTCGAAGGTGGCTCGGCCGCGAACATCATTCCGAGTCGCGCGACGGGACGTTTCATGGCCCGATCGCTCACGAGCGATCGGTTGGCCGAGTTGCGCGTTCGGATCAACGCCTGCTTCGAGGCCGGAGCTCTCGCGACCGGCGCCTCGCTTCGTATCGAAGAGATCGGGAGCGCTTTTTCGCAGATGGAGTCCGACCCCGACATCTTGTCGCACTACCGTGTCGCCGCCGAAGCACTCGGTCGCAGTTTCACCCTCGACGACGAGGGCATCGACCGACCGGCGATCTCGACGGACATGGCGAACGTCTCGTTGGTGGTGCCCTCGATTCACCCGATGCTGATGATCCCCACCAACGGCGCCGTGAATCACCAACCCGAGTTCACTGCGGCGTGCATCACGCCCGAAGCCGATCGCGCGGTGCTCGCCGGAGCGATCGCCCTCGCTCACACGGCGATTGGCGTCGCGAACGACGAGAAACTGCGCGCGCGATTGATGACCCGCGCATGATGCTCGAACACGTCGTCGTAGCGGTAACGCCCGGGCGCGAAAGGGAGTTCGAGTCGTCCGCCCGTGAGGCGCTGCCGATCCTTGATGCGGCCGCCGGCTGCTTCGGCGGCGAGTTCCGTCGCCAGGAGGAAGACGGTGCGTTGTACCTGCTCCTCATTCGTTGGGAGTCGATCGAGGCGCACATGGCGTGGCGCGAGACCGATGACTTCGAGCGGTGGCGCGAACTGACACATCCGTTTTACGTCGAGCGACCAGTGGTCACCCACTTCCACGAACCACTCGCTCGCTAACTCGGCGTGTAGACCCCGAATTCGGCGCGCAGCACGTCGGCGACTTCACCGAGGGTCGCCATTCTCGACAACGCCGTCTTCATCGGATAGAGCACGTTCTGCGTACCCCGGGCCGCACTACCCAACTCTTCGAGCGCGGCTCGCACACCTTCATCGTCTCGAGCGGTCTTGAGTGCTTTCACCCTCGCGATCTGGGCTCGTTGCTGCTCTTCGTCGATTGGGAAGACCTCGGCCTTGGTGGCGTCACTCTCTTCGAAACGATTCACGCCGACGACGACTTTCTCCCCGCGATCGACCTGGCGCGCGAATTCGTAGGCCGCCGATTCGATCTCGTCTTGCATGTAGTGCGACTCGATCGCGGCCACCGCTCCGCCGAGGGCATCGATCGCCTCGACGTAGTCGCGCGCGAGGCGTTCCACCTCGTTGGTCAGCGATTCGACGAAATACGACCCGGCGAGAGGATCGACGGTGTCGGCAATGCCCGATTCATAGCCGAGTACCTGCTGGGTGCGCAGCGCGAGTTTGGCCGCTCGTTCGGTCGGGAGTCCCAATGCCTCGTCGAAGCCGTTCGTGTGAAGGGACTGCGTGCCGCCCAGGGCCGCCGCGAGGGCCTGAATCGTCGTTCGCACGATATTGTT
>Ga0302278_10000418_pt1 | contig 55258 bp, 46 predicted proteins | sample III_Bog_N3_2_FD_194543 | JGI IMG/M metagenome (GOLD analysis project Ga0302278, IMG submission 194543) | Peat permafrost microbial communities from Stordalen Mire near Abisko, Sweden - III_Bog_N3_2 | ecosystem: Environmental > Terrestrial > Soil > Wetlands > Peat | place: Sweden: Abisko...
TTTGTGCTGCTGCTCACAATTAACGTGCTGCAATGGTGGTCGAACCGCTACAACACGCACAACCTCGCATGACGCCCGCCGCGACCACATTTCATGCGCCGCATCAAATCGTGCATCGCCGCACGACCGGCGAGCCGGCGTGGGTGCGCCGCCTGCTCATCGGCGTGGCGCTGATTTTTTTAAGTTTGTTTCTGTTCATCCCGCTGATTTTTGTTTTCACCGCGGCGTTTTCAAAAGGCGTCGGACTTTATTTTCAAACCTTTCGCGATCCGAACGCCTGGAGCGCCATCCGGCTCACCTTCATCGCGGCGATCATCGCCGTGCCGTTGAACTGCGTTTTCGGCGTGGCGGCGGCGTGGCTGATTGCGAAATTCGATTTTCGCGGCAAAAATATTTTGCTCACGCTGATTGACCTGCCGTTCTCGGTTTCACCCGTGATCGCCGGGTTGATTTACGTCCTCGTTTTCGGCGCACAAGGCTGGCTCGGCCATTATCGCGACGCGGACCATCCGTGGTTTCCTTGGCTGCAGAACTGGCTGAACGAGGAAAATTTCAAGATCATTTTCGCCGTGCCCGGAATCATTCTCGCGACGATTTTTGTCACGTTCCCGTTCGTCGCCCGCGAATTGATTCCGCTCATGCAGGCGCAGGGCCGCAACGAGGAAGAAGCCGCGCGAGTTTTGGGCGCGAGCGGCTGGCAGACGTTCTGGCGCGTGACGTTGCCCAACATCAAATGGGGTTTGCTCTACGGCGTGATTTTGTGCAACGCCCGCGCGATGGGCGAATTCGGCGCGGTCGCGGTCGTGAGCGGACGCATTCGCGGCCAGACGAACACGATCCCGCTGCACATCGAGGCGTTGTATGACGACTACAATTTCGCCGGCGCATTCGCGATGGCGTCGCTGCTGGCATTTCTCGCGCTCGTCACGCTGGGAATCAAAACCTGGGTGGAATACCAGCAGGCGCGGCAAAATTCCGACGTAGAAAAAATTTCCTTATGAGCGTTGAAGTCAAAAACGTCACGAAAAAATTCGGCGGCTTCACCGCGCTCGACAACGTCAGCCTCAAAGTTGAGTCCGGCGAACTGGTCGCGCTGCTCGGCCCGTCCGGCTCCGGCAAAACGACCTTGCTGCGGACGATTGCCGGGCTGGAATTTCCTGATCCCGGCGACGCGCAGGTTTTATTTTACGGCGAGGACGTGACGCAGATTCCCGCGAGCGAACGCAAGGCCGGTTTTGCCTTCCAGCATTATGCGCTGTTCCGGCATTTGAGCGTGTTTGAAAACATCGCGTTCGGCTTGCGCGTGCGGCCCAAAGCGACGCGACCGCCGGAAAAAGAAATCCGCGCGCGCGTGGAAAAATTATTGGGGCTCATTCAGCTGGAGCCGATGGCGAAACGTTTTCCCTCGCAGTTGTCCGGCGGGCAACGCCAGCGCGTCGCGCTCGCCCGCGCGCTCGCGGTCGAGCCGAAAGTTCTGCTGCTCGACGAACCGTTCGGCGCGCTGGATGCCAAAGTGCGGAAAGAATTGCGCCGCTGGCTGCGGCAATTGCACGACGAGATTCACATCACGACGCTGTTCGTGACGCACGATCAGGAAGAGGCGCTGGAAGTGTCCGACCGCGTGGCGATTTTGCGCGCCGGCAAGATCGAGCAGATCGGCACGCCCGAAGAAATTTACGATCATCCCGCGTCGCCGTTCGTCTATGATTTTCTCGGCAACGTGAATCTGTTCAGCGGCCGCGTGAAAGACGGCGCGGTGGTGATCGGCGAAACGCATTTTTCCCTCGGCGAAAAAACCGGCGAGAACGACACCGCTGCTGTCGCGTTTGTGCGCCCGCACGACATTCGCGTGACGCGCGAGTCGGGCGGTCCGGCGCTGGCGGCGCTCGTGGTGCGTTCCAACGCCGCCGGGCCGGTGGCGAACCTGGAATTGAAACGGCTGGACAGCGGCGAAATTTTCAACGTGCAGTTGAGCAAGGAACAATTCCAGGAATTGTCGCCCAAGCCGGGCGAGCCGGTTTTTGTGGAATTGAAGAACGTAAAGATTTTCTCGGACGATTATTCAATCTGAACCGGGGTTGACACGTTGGCGGGCTTGCCTATCGTTTCGCGGCATGGCCGACAAACATTACCGCAGTCTCATCAAAGCCGTCTCGTGGCGCATCACCGGCAGTGTGGACACGCTGGTTATTTCGTTGTTCATCACGCATAAACTGAAGTGGGCGCTGGGGATCATGAGCGTGGAATTTTTCACCAAGATCGCGCTGTTTTACACCCACGAACGGATTTGGGAAAAACTCTCGTTTGGTCGCGTCAAGCAACCGGGCAAGGACAAACCGAATTTCGACATTTGACGCCCGGGGCAGCGTCCGGGCCGGTTCTCAAACAAACTTGAGTTGCGTTGCGGATGACCTAAATTCTGCGCATCCATGAGCGACATCACCCAGGTGCTGCAAGCCATTGGCCGGGGCGAAGGCCATGCGGCCGAGGAATTGTTGCCGCTGGTGTATGAGGAACTGCGTTCGCTCGCCGCGGCGCGCATGGCGCAGGAACAGCCCGGCCAGACGTTGCAGGCCACGGCGATGGTGCATGAAGCGTGGTTGCGGCTGGTGGCCGATGGCGCGCGAACGTGGGAAAATCGCGCGCATTTTTTTGGCGCGGCGGCGGAGGCGATGCGCCGGATTTTGATCGAGCGCGCGCGGCGGAAATCCACTTTGAAACGCGGCGGCGATTTGGCGCGGGTGGATATCGAGGGGCTCGATTTGGCGGCGGCCGGCGCGGACGACAAAATTTTATTGATCAATGAGGCACTGGAAAAATTGCAGGCGCAAGATCCCGAAAAGGCGCGCATCGTCATGCTCAAATTTTTTGGCGGCCTGACCAATGGCGAGGTGGCGCAGAGCCTGGGCGTGAACGAGCGCACGGTGGAACGGCAATGGGCGTTCGCCAAAACCTGGATGTATCAGGCCATCAAGGCCCAGGCGTAAATAAATTTATTGCGGATAATTTTTTTCACCCGCCGCATGAATCCCGTCCCCACCGAAGAAGCCTTGTTTGAAGCGGCCCGCCAACTGCCGGCGGCGGCGCAGCATGCCTTCTTGGATCAGGCCTGTGCCGGGAATATCCCGCTGCGCGAGCGCTTGCAGAGCTTGCTGGCGGACGCGGCGGCGGCGGAGAATTTTTTCGCCGCCGTGGTGCCCTTCGGTGCCGCCACGAATCTTTCTCGAGAAAAAAGCGGCACGGCGGCGGAAAAACTCACGGTGGATTGGCTGGCGGAATATCCCGCCTCGCGCATCGGGCCTTACAAATTGCTTCAGCGCATCGGCGAAGGCGGCGGCGGCGCGGTTTACATGGCGGACCAAGAACAGCCGGTGCGCCGGCGCGTCGCGCTCAAAGTCATCAAGCTGGGCATGGACACCAAAAACGTCATCGCGCGTTTCGAGGCCGAACGACAAGCGCTCGCGATGATGGATCATCCGAACATCGCGCGCGTGCTCGACGCGGGCGCGACGGAAACCGGCCGGCCGTATTTCGTGATGGAATTGGTGCGCGGCGTCCGCATCACCGATTACTGCGATCAACATCAACTGGACACACGGCAACGACTGGATTTATTCATTCAGATTTGCCGCGCCATCCAGCACGCGCATCAAAAGGGCATCATTCATCGCGACATCAAGCCGTCGAACATTCTCGTCACGCTGCACGACGGCAAGCCCGTGCCGAAGGTGATTGATTTCGGCATCGCCAAAGCCACCGACACGCGGCTGACCGACAAAACCTTGTTCACCGGGTTCGAGCAAATCGTCGGCACGCCGGCTTACATGAGTCCCGAACAGGCGGAAATCAACAGTCTCGACGTGGACACGCGCAGCGATATTTATTCGCTCGGCGTTCTGCTTTACGAACTGCTCACCGGAAAAACCCCGTTTGACGGCAAGGAACTGGTTTCTTCCGGCCTCGACGAAATGCGGCGCACGTTGCGCCAAAAAGAACCGCAGCGACCGTCCACCATGCTGACGACGCTGCAAAATGTGGAGCTCACGGCGACCGCCAAACAACGTGACGCCGAAGCGCCGAAATTAATTTCGCTGCTGCGCGGCGACTTGGATTGGATCGTGATGAAGGCGCTGGAAAAAGATCGCACGCGGCGTTACGAGACGGCGAACGGGCTGGCGATGGACATTGAGCGATATTTGCATAACGAACCGGTCATCGCGCGTCCGCCCAGCCGCGTTTACCGTTTTCAAAAGCTGGTGCGCCGCAACAAAGTGGTTTTTGCCGCGACTGGCGCGGTGATTGTGGCACTGGTCGCCGGTTTCGGAACTTCGACGTGGTTGTTTCTCAAAGAGCGCGAAGCGCGAGAACGCGCCGTCGAAGCCGAACGGCAGCAGGAACGCTTGCGGCAGGCGGCCGACACGCGGGAAAAAATCACGCACGCCACGGTTTTGGTCAGCCAGGAAAAATTCGAGGAAGCCGAGGCGCTCGTGGCCGGCATCAATTTTGAACAGCCCACGGTCGAGGGCGCGGCCGCGCTGCGCGCGCTCGGCGAATGGCGGGCGTTGCAAAACGACTGGACCCCGGCGGCGCGCCATTTCAAAAAATTACTGCAGGTGGATCAACTCGACGGCGTGGATGTTTGCACGTTGGATTATTTGGAGTGCGGGCCGGCATTGATCGAATCCGGCGACACGGAAGGCTATGCGCGTTTTCGTCAGGAGGCCATCGAACGTTTCGCCAGCAAACCGTATCCGTTTGCCGACCGGATCATCAAAATCAGCCTGCTGCTGCCGGTGGAGGCGGCGTTGTTGAAAACGATTGAGCCGATGGCCGAAGCGTCCGTGGCCTCGTTTGACAATGGCACGAACAGCGAAGTTTTTTTGGCTGCGTGGCGCTCCGTCTCGCTCGCCTTGTGGGAATATCGGCGGGGGCATTTCGACGAGACGGTCGCGTGGTGCCAGCGCTGCCTGGCTTATTCGGAACACATCGCGCCGCGCAGCGCCGCCGCCCAAGTGCTCCTGGCCATGGCGGATTGGAACCTGCATCACCGGGCGCAGGCGCGGGCAGAACTCGCCGAAGTCCAAACGGCCATCGAGAACCATTTCAAAAGCGGCTTGGACCGCGGCACTGGCGTGGAGGGATTTTGGTTTGACTGGGTGTTCTGCCGCCTGCTGCTTACCGAAGCCGGCGCACTGATCGGGAAAAGTCCCTGATCCAGTTCTTCGCAAGCGGATCGTTTTATTAATTTTGCAGAAAATTAATTTTCCGTGTCGGGTTTTCCGCTTGAACTGCGCATTGGTAGTTGTAACACCCAAATGTTTAAAACCGAAAGGCACTATCGGCGGCGTTTTTTTGCCGCCAATGATGTCCTTCTGTTCGAATTAAACGATTTGGACGCAACTTGAATCCAATAACTCAAAGCACCATGAACCTCAAAAAATTAACCGGCTGGACATTGTTGGCCTTGGCGGCTGGCCTAACCAATCACGCCAATGCCCAAGATGACCATTGGAATGGCACAACTGCAAACAATGCGTGGAATGTCCCGGGCAACTGGAGTTTGGGAACCGTGCCTCCGTCGGGCAATGGGAGTTATGCCGGCAATGTTTGGCTCGATGCCGCGAACGGTGATTCGGTTATCACCATCACTGCGGGCGATGTGGAAAGTCCGGGGGTGGCCACCGACGGATCGCCGGAAGCCTATAATACCATTTTTGGACCGGAATGGGGCGTCACCTTGAATGTCTACGGCACCCTCAACTTCGACTGGCTCCTGTTCCCCGTGCAAAACAATCCGGCCGCCCCGCGCAGCTATGTGAATTTGTATACCAATTCCGTGGTTTCAACCCATGGCGCGGCGCTGGGTCTGGGCGATTCCTGGTTTTATGCCGATGCGCCCTATGTGACGATGAATCTCTATGGCAATGCCCAATACAATAGTTTGGGCGGCGCGGGTCTTTGGCTGGGCGGCCACTTGAACATTTATGACAACGCATCCTTTCTGGTGAATGGTTATATTAATATGGATTTCAACGCGCATCAAACCGACGGCACGCGTGCCATCGTCCTTGGTGGCGGCACCTTGATTCTGCCCAAAGGCTACATTAATGGCGTCAATCTTTCTTATAACGGCGGTTCGGGAAATATTTACAGCTTCATCGGTCGTGGCATCGTGCGGGCTTATGGAAAAGGTTTCGACACGAATGATCTGGTTATTACGGATAATGGCAACAACACCATCGTCACCCCGGTTCCGCTCGGAGGAGCTTTGCAGCGCGTCTATTTCCAGCCGTTGCCGCATGCGAGCGTAACTGCGGGCACCTACGAGCAAGCCACTTTGGTTGGCGATTATCCTTCCGTCAGCGGTGTGCTTTTAAGTTCCACTGAACCCGGTTTGGACCCGGCCGCGTTTTCCAAGCCACTTTACACCTCGAGTAATCCGCACATAGTCTCGGTGGACACCAATGGTTTGATCACCGCTATCAATGCGGGCAGCGCGACGATCACGGCCAAAGTAGGAGCGTTCAACAGCACTAATTCACTCACGGTGACCGTGTTGTCGGCTCCCACCTTGATTCACGAATATAAGTTTAGCGAGACCTCCGGCACCGATGTCGCGGATTCTGTCCCGGGCAATAGTCCAACTTGGGACGGCACCATCATGGGCACCGCCACGTTGAGCGGAGGCCAAATCACCTTGGATGGTTCCAGCGGCTATGTGCAATTGCCGCCGGGTATCCTGACCAATGTGGATGAAGTCACTATTGAAACATGGGCAAGCTTTGGTTCGCCGATCAACACTTGGGCCAATCTGTTCGCCTTCGGAGATACAGATGTCAATGGTCTGGGCGAAAATTATATTAACTTGCAGCCGCATACTGGTGGCGGCACAACCTCGGCCAACTTCGGCCTTGGCGATCCAAGCACAGAGTCGGACGCGGTTTCTCCCGCGCCGTTAGATGGACTGGTTAATGTTCAGATCGTAGCTGTCTATCATCCCTTCGCAGGTTCGGTCAGCCTTTATACCAACGGCGTTCTCGCCGCCAGCAATGGGGCCTTGTTCAACAACCTGACCGATCCCGTGGCGTTTGCCGGACCCATGTATAACAGCCAAAGCACGCTCGCCTATACTCTCGGCGCCGACAATCTCAACTATATCGGCCACTCCTTGTATAATGCCGATCCGACCTTGAATGCTTCCATTGATGAATTCCGCATTTACAACGGCGCTTTGTCGGCCTCACGCATCCAGGCGGACTATGCGCTCGGACCGAACCAGTTAATTGGATCCGCAACCGATGTCTCTTTGAGCGCGACCAAGAGTGGTGGGAACATAATTATCAAATGGCCGACGACTTCCGCACTGGTAAATCTGGTTTCTTCGCCCACGCTGGGCGCAAGCGCAGTATGGACGCCGGTAACGGGCAATCTCGCGGTGGTGAGTGGCAACTATCAGATGACAGTGACTAATTCCGGCACGGCCGCATTTTTCCGGCTCACACAATAAAGCAGGCGCTGAATTAAAAACAGCCGACAAATCACAAAGCCGCGTGGGATTTTATTTTTACCCGCGCGGTTTTTGTCTCGCCCAGCCCAATGGATTGGTTCCAGAATGTCTTAGTGATGAAAAAAAGCGCCAGATCAATTTTGAGGCTTTTAGCAGGCATCGCGGCGGGGCTCTGGCCGATGTTCATCCACGCGCAGATGCCCGTCTATGGCGATTACTATGCGCATGATCCATCCACGATGATCAAGGACGGCACCAATTATTTCATCTATGCCGATGGCCAGGGGATCAGCGGTCAAACCACTTCGGATTTGCGTAATTGGACGGCCGTCAGCCCGATATTTCCCGGCAATCCGCCGGCGTGGACCACGAATGCCGTTCCCGGTTTCGGCGGATATTTTTGGGCGCCCGACATTGCCTACTTCAACGGAAGATACAACCTTTACTATGCGTGTTCGGATTGGGGCACGATCAATTCCGCCATCGGCTTAGTGACTTCGCCATCGCTAACTTCGCCGGTCTGGACAGACCAAGGCAAGGTTATCCAATCCAATCCAAACTTTGCCACAAACGCGACCACTGACCTTACTGCTTATAACTGTATTGATCCTAGTGTCATGGTAGATACCAATGGCACAGTCTGGTTATCCTTCGGTTCTTATTCCGATGGCATACTTATCATGCAGTTGGATCCAACTACTGGTAAACGCATCTCCGCCAAATCACCTATTTACCGAGTGTCTAATAACGGCCCCGTATTTTTCAGTAACTCCGAAGAGGGTTCGTGCCTGTATCAGCGCGGCAGTTATTATTATTTATTTGTGAATTTCGGCGGCTGTTGCGCGGGCGTGAACAGCACTTACAACATCCGCGTGGGCCGCAGCCCCAGCGTAACGGGTCCGTATTACGACAAGAACGGCATCAACATGACTAACGGCGGCGGCACGATGGTGCTAGAATCCACGGCGCGCTATATCGGGCCTGGCCAAGCGGCTATCATGAATGATAACGGCACGAACTGGTTCACTTATCATTATTATGATGGCAATAACAATGGCACGGCGACGCTGGGATTGAACCAGATTTTTTGGACGGCCGATGGCTGGCCGGCGCTGACGAATGATTGGAGCGCCTTTTACACGTTCAACACGGATGCGCGCGAACATCGCGGACTCTACAACGGCACCTTGCAAAACATGGCGAGCATCACGAACGATTCCACGCGCGGCAATGTCCTGAACCTCGATGGCGTCACAAATTTTGTGACGTTGGCGAATCCCGTCGCCAATTGCAGCACCATCGCGGCGTGGGTCAAATGGAATGGCGGCAGCGCCTGGCAGCGGGTGTTTGATTTCGGCATCGACACGACCAATTATTTTTTCCTCACGCCGATGGCCAGCAATGGCAAAATGCGTTTTGCCATCACCACCAATGGCAATGGCGGCGAACAGCAGATTAATGCCAGCATCGCCATGCCAACCAATTCATGGTGCCATGTCGCGGTCACTCTCGATGGCTCGCAAGGCTTGCTGTATCTCGACGGCGTGCCCGTGGGCACCAATTCCAATCTCAAAATTCGCCCGTGGCAAACCGCGTGGGAATCGGCGCAAGACGGCGTGGCACAAACCAACTCGATTGGCAAAAGCAAGTTTGCCGGCGATCCGCTTTTCAGCGGGCGCATTAATTCCTTCCGCATTTTCAGCCGCGCCTTGTCCGCGCCGGAAATCCAAAGCATCGTCTACGCGCATCCGGCGCTCGCGCATCGCTACAGTTTCAGCACCAACGCGCCTTCGCCGGCGTGGGATTCCACCGGCATGGCGCATGGGACGCTCAACGGTAACGCCGTGGTGACCAACAACGCGCTGGTTTTAAACGGCACCACCGGCAGCTTCGTGAATCTTCCCGGTGGGCTAGTCTCCGGTTCGTCCGCCGTGACGATTGAATTTTGGGCGACCTTTGGCGTGAACGGAAACTGGGCGCGCGTTTTTGATTTTGGCGACATCAGTCCCAGCCTCGGCGGCACCGGCATCCAATATTTATTTTTCAGTCCGCACACGGGCGATGGCACGCAACGAATGGAAATTTCCACCAACACGACTGTGACGCTGGAAGCAGCAGGCACGCTGGACAATCGCACGGTGCACGTCGTGTGCATCGTGGATCCGACGAATCATTACGCGGCGGTTTACACCAACGGCGTGCTGGAACAGACATTGACTTCTGCGTGGCCGGCGCTGAATTCGGTCAGCACCGCGTGGTCGTTCCTCGGGCGCTCGCTCTTCAGCACCGACGCCTATCTCAACGCGACAATTGATGAATTGCGCATTTACGATGGCCGGCTCACGCCGCAGGAAATTTCCGTGAACGATCAGTTCGGACCCGACGCGCTGGCGTTGCCCGTGACGATTGCCTATTCCAATTCCGTCGCCGGCCTCACGTTGTCCTGGCCATCGTGGGCGGTCGGTTTCGCGCCGCAAGTCGCGACCAATCTGGCCGCCGGCGGCTGGACAGCTCTCACGCAAACTTCCATGCTGGCGGGCGATCAATGGTCGCTGACGATTGCCCCGACCAATGCGCCACAATTTTACCGGCTCGTGCGTTGATCCACCCCAAATTAAAAACATGAAATTCAAAAAATATTTTTTCATTCTCTCGGCCGCCTTCTTGGCGGGCGCGACGCCCGCCCAATCGGTCGGGCCAACCATCACCATTCAGGCGGATCAGCCCGGCGCGAAAATCAATCCGGCAATGTGGGGCATTTTTTTCGAGGACATCAATTTCGGCGCGGACGGCGGCCTCTACGCGGAGCTGGTGAAAAATCGCGGCTTTGAATTTCCGGAGCCGCTGATGGGTTGGATGAAACTCAGCCCGTCGCTCGCCAAAGGCGAATTGTCCGTGCGCGACGACGCGCCGTTCAACACGAACAATCCGCATTATGTGCGGCTGCATTCAGAAGGCACCGCGCCGTTCGGAATTTCCAACGAAGGGTTTCGCGGCATGGGCGTGAAGCGCGGCGAGGCGTATGATTTTTCCGCGCAAGTCCGCGCCGTCGCCGGCGCACCGATTCTTCGCGTCCAACTTTACGGTGAAGATGGCACGCTGCTCGATTCGGTTGACTTGAAAAATTTCGCCGGCGACTGGCAAAAAGTTACTGCGACGTTGCATCCCCAAGATACCGATGCCAAGGCGCGCCTGGCCGTGCTGCTGATCAACAAGGCCACGCTCGACTTAGATTTTATTTCGTTGTTTCCCGAAAACACTTGGAAGCATCGCCCCGGCGGCTTGCGCGCGGACATGGTGCAGGCGCTCGCCGATTTGCATCCCGGCTTCATGCGTTTTCCCGGCGGCTGCATTGTCGAAGGCAGCGTGCTCGAGCGGCGCTATCAATGGAAAAACACCATCGGCCCGATTGCAGACCGCAAGCTTTTGATCAACCGCTGGAACTACGAATTTCTGCATCGCCCGACGCCGGATTATTTTCAATCGTTCGGCCTCGGCTTCTACGAATTTTTCCAATTGTGCGACGACATCGGTGCGAGTCCGCTGCCGATTTTGAATTGCGGCATGGCCTGCCAGTTTAATTCCGGCGAGTTATGTCCGATCGATGCGTTGCAGCCTTACATCCAAGACGCGCTGGACTTGATTGAATTTGCGAACGGTCCGACAAATTCCACTTGGGGCGCGAAACGCGCGGCGCTGGGCCATCCGGAATCTTTCCACCTAAAAATGATGGGCGTGGGCAACGAGCAATGGGGCCAGCAATATATTGATCGCTACGCGAAATTTGCTGCCGCGATCAAGGCGCAATATCCCGACATCCAACTCGTGTCCGCCGCCGGCCCCGATCCTGGCGACGCGCGATTTAAATTTGCGTGGTCGAAATTGCGCGCGCTGAACGCCGACATCATTGACGAACATTCCTACGCTCTGCCGGAATGGTTTTTGAACAACACGCATCGCTACGACAGCTACGATCGCACTGGCCCGAAAGTTTTCATGGGCGAATATGCCGCGCAAAGCGTGGGCATTGTCAGCACCAAAAATAAAAATAATCTGGAATGCGCGCTGGCCGAGGCCGCGTATCTCACCGGCCTCGAACGCAACGCCGATGTCGTCCGTATGGCGTCCTACGCGCCGCTGTTCGCGAACACCGAGGCGTGGCAGTGGACGCCGGATTTGATCTGGGTGAACAGCCTGCATCTTTACGCGACGCCGAATTATTACGTCCAGCAACTGTTCAGTTGCAATCGCGGCGATGAAGTTTTGCCGTTGCAATTAGACGGCGTGGCAACCACGGCAGCGGGCACGCAAAATCTTTACGCCAGCGCCGTGCGCGATGATCAGGCGGGGGAAATCATTCTCAAAGTGGTTAATCCCGGCGCGGAAGCTGTGACGACGCAAATCAATCTCGCGGGCGTGACCAAGGTGGACGCGACCGCCACGCTCACCCGGTTGGCCGGTGCCAAGGCGGGCGACGTGAACTCGATGACGCAGCCCCCAAAAGTTTTTCCTGTGGAAACAAGGCTGGAAGGCATCGCGCCACATTTTTCGCACGCATTTCCCGCTCGTTCTGTTTCTGTCGTGCGGATCAGAACGCCCTAGCACTTTTTAGTTTTGCGTTTGGCCGAGGATGTCAGCATCACGCTGCCTGCCACCTGCGGCAATTGCTTTTGACAGGCATGGAAGATTTGGTGATGCTAAATTAAATGTGGCCCAAGATCACTGGCAAAAAATGTAGAATCGCAGTTTATATTTTTTCGCTGTTACTTGTGCTGTTAAACTTGATGGGTTGCGCTTCGGCCAGCGGAATCAAAGTTGCCAGCCCGGTCATGACCGGCACGCCCGTCTCCATGGACAATGTTGTCGTAACGACGTTTAGCTCCTTGGGTGACGTGGAAGCTGAAAAAAACACCCTGCGTGACGCGATTTTTTCCGGCCTGAATGAAACAAGAATGTTTACGCGTGTGGCGACGGAGCGGGCGCAGATCGGGGACGGCACCGGCGTCGCATTGAAAGTGGAGATCAAAGCGATCAGGAAAGTTTCTGAAGAGGCACGCGAATGGCGCGGGTCGTTGGCTGGCCGGGCGCGGATTTTGATTCGCGTGACCGTTAGTGATTTGAATTCCGGCAAACAAATTGAGGTGTTTGAAGCCAAAGGGGAATCAGGACAATCGGCCTATGCAGGAACGACGGATGAAGCGATTGAACGCGCGGCTGAACAGGTCGTGGCGGATATGCTTAAGCTGAACGCTGCAATGGCTAAAGGGCTTTAGGATACCACGGGTTCGCACTTATATCGCACATCAACCCGCAAAGATTTGTTCCATCAATTAGCGACGAGGCCGCCTAACCGGCCAATGCGGGACTCATTCAAAAAACGACGCACATTGAACTGGCGCGGCGGTTGCGTTAGCTTCAGCGCATGGCGAAAAAATTGGCGGCGGCAAAGGCTGGCGCAGCGACTGAGGCCGCGGTTGCGGCGGTGCCTTCGGCAATTTCCCTCGCAGCGGTGAAACGCATTTTGCCGTGGCTGGTGGCGGTGGCGTTCTTCATGCAGGCGCTGGACACGACGATTTTGAACACCGCCGTTCCCGCTATCGCGAAGGCGCTTAACATCGCGCCGTTGAGCATGAAGGCGGTCTTGTCCAGTTACACGTTGAGCCTGGCGGTGTTCATCCCCATCAGCGGCTGGATGGCGGATCGTTTCGGCACGCGCCGCGTTTTTGCCTGGGCCATCGGGACGTTCACTCTCGGGTCGGTATTGTGCGGCATCTCGAACAGCATCCACTTGCTCGTCGCATGTCGCGTCCTGCAAGGTTTTGGCGGCGCGATGATGGTGCCAGTCGGGCGATTGACATTGGTGCGCACATTTCCCAAATCCGAACTCATTCGCGCGATGAGTTTCGTGGCGATTCCCGGCTTGATCGGCCCGATGCTCGGCCCGGTCGCCGGCGGATTCATCGTCGGCTATTTTCATTGGCGGCTGATTTTTTTCATCAACTTGCCCGTCGGCCTGCTGGGACTTTATTTTGTCTTTCGCCATCTGCCGGATTACCGGCAGGAAAATTCGCCGCCGCTCGATGTCATGGGATTGATTTTTTTCGGCTTGGGCATCGGGCTGATGGCGTATGTGCTGGAAGTTTTCGGCGAACATACTTTGGGTGACGGCATGCTGCTGACGTTGCTGGCCGTGTCCGCCGTTTGTCTCGTCGCCTATGGAATGCGGGCCGGGCGCATCAAATTTCCCCTGCTGCGGTTGACGCTGTTTGGCATCCGCACTTTTCGCGCGTCGGTCAGCGGCAGTTTTTTCACGCGGCTGGGCATCGGCGGAATTCCATTTCTGTTTCCGTTGTTGTATCAGGTTGGTCTCGGCTTCACGCCGATCCAATCCGGTTTGCTCATCATGCCGCAGGCCGCCGCCGCGTTGAGTTTGAAATTCGTGCTGCGAAAAATTTTGCAGCGGTTCGGCTATCGCCGCGTTTTGATTTTCAACACGATGATGCTCGGCGTGATGATCCTTTCGTTCGCGACCATCGGCGCGGGCACGCCGGTCTGGCTGATCGTGACGCAAGTGTTTGTTTTTGGAATGTTCACTTCGCTGCAATATTCCAGCATGAACACCCTGGTCTATGCGGACGTGACGGACGAACAGACCAGCGGGGCGAGCGCCATCACCAGCACGGTGCAGCAAATGGCCATCAGCTTTGGCATCGCGATCGGGTCGCTGCTCACGGCGGTGTTCGTGCCGGACCGGTTTCACACGAGCGCGCCGCAGCTGATCCATGGCATTCATCTGACGTTTTTGATTCTGGGCGGCTGGACGATTATTTCCGCCTATATTTTTCGCGAGTTAAAAAAAGATGACGGCAATACCTTGAGCCGGCACAAGGCGTTGCCCCATGCCGGTTGAAACAATGACCGTCCCGATAAGAAAAGTCACTGCGTTGGCGGTTTTGAGGCAGGCATCCTGAGCGACGGCTTTGGCTTTTTGTAAATCGGAACGCCAAACCGGCTTGTTCCCCCTAGCAGAATGTATTCGACGAGGAAGAATTCGAGCTTTTTGCCACCCTTAATTTTCAATGTTTTTCCGATGACGGCTGAAACGCCCTTTTCTGCAATTGTTACAGGAAACTTTCGGTTCTCATAGTTCTGTAACAATTCAAACATCCGCTTTTCTGTTAGAACCATTGACCCTATTAGAAAGCCCAAATGAAAATGGGGTGGCCGACGGGATTCGAACCCGCAACAACAAGCTCCACAAGCTTGGACTCTACCATTGAGCTACGACCACCAACCGGCCTGATAGAATAATTTTTCCGCGCCAGAGAGTCAAGTTTTGCAGCAACGTCGTGCCCACCGGCCTTTATAATTTTCGTTGGTTCCACGGCATTTTCGCCAGCAGCAGACCCATGCCACAAAAATCCGTGATGCCGGCAAAAATAAGGCCGGCGCCGACGAAACCCGAAAGCCAGATGAAACGGCTGTCCACCCACCAAGCCAGCAGCACGCCCGTCAACCCCAGCGCACCGGCGGCGATGCGCACCTGCCTTTCCAGACTCATGACCGGGGTCGCGCTGCGGTTCACCGGCAAGCCCGCCGCGACCCACGCCAGCGTGCCGCCCGTGACCACCACGGGATGAAGGAATCCGGCCTGACTTAATTTTTCCGCCGCCTTGGTCGCGCGTTGGCCGCTGCGGCATAGCAAATAAACCGGCGCGTCTTTTGGCAGCGCCAATGATTCTGGCTTCAGCGCATCGAGCGGCACGTTTTGCGCGAGCGGCGCGTGAACTTCGTCAAACTCCACCGGCGTGCGCACGTCAATCATCGCTGCCGCCGGTTGCACGGCGAGCCGCTGTTGCAATGCGAATGGCGAGATGTTTTCCATGCCGGTTGCGTTTTTTAGTTCAGTTTCGCCGCGATGAATTGCGCCAGTTTCTGCGCGTCCGCGTTAAACAGGCGGATGCCTTCCGCGGTTTTTTCCGTGGCCATCGCGTTTTCGTTCACGAGCCAGCGGAATTTCTTTTCGTCCAGCGGCAGTTTCTCGATCTGGCTGTCGCGCGCGATTTCGGGACTCAATTTGCGCGCGAGCGGAGCGTCGGATTTTTGCAGTTCCGCGAGCAGTTGCGGACTGATCGTGAGCAGGTCGCAGCCGGCGAGTTCCTGGATTTCGCCGACATTGCGGAAACTCGCGCCCATGACTTCCGTCGCGTGGCCGAATTTTTTGTAGTAGGAATAAATTTCTTTCACCGAAATCACGCCGGGATCTTCGGCGGGCGAAAATTCTTTTTTCTCCTTCGCCTTATACCAATCCATGATGCGGCCGACAAAGGGCGAAATCAGTTTCACCTTCGCCTCGGCGCACGCGACCGCCTGCGCGAGCGAAAACAGCAGCGTCAGATTGCAGTTGATGCCCTCGCGCTGCAAAATTTCCGCGGCGCGGATGCCTTCCCACGTCGAGGCGATCTTGATCAAAATCCGCTCGCGGCCGATGCCGCGCTTTTCATAAAGCGAAATAAAACGCCGGCCTTTGGCCACGAGCGCCGCGGTGTCAAAAGAAAGATCCGCATCCGTCTCGGTCGAAACCCGGCCGGGCACGATCTGCAAAATCTCGCTGCCGAAAGCGATCAGCAAATTGTCCAGCACGAGCGGCAACAAATCCTTGGCAGGGGCGTTGGCCGATTTTGCGTCGGCGATGGTTTTATCCACGAGCGCCTTGTATTCCGGCATCTGTGCGGCCTTGAGAATCAGCGACGGATTTGTGGTCGCGTCGCGCGGCGCGAATTGTTTCAGTGTGCCGAAATCGCCGGTGTCGGCGACGACGACGGTGAACTGCTTCAATTGGTCAAGTTGGTTGCTCATAAAATAATGAATTGATTTCCTGCGCTTCAAAATACGCCGGAGTCGCACATTGGCAAACTTTTTGACACCGCGCCGGCTTGGCTTAAACTGCGCACGAATTTCTTATGCCCACACATTATCTCGCCTGCGACCTCGGCGCGGACAGCGGCCGCGTCATCCTCGGCACGCTCGCCGAGGGAAAAATTTCCCTTGAAGAACTGCACCGCTTTCCCACCGGCGCGACGAAAGTGGCCGGCGCGCTGCATTGGGAATTCGACCGGCTGCTCAACGAATTGAAGACCGGCCTGAAAAAAGCCGCCGCCAAAAATCTGCCCATCGCCAGCATCAGCACGGATTCGTGGGGTGTGGATTATGTGATCTACGACGAACGCGGCCTGCCTTTGGCGCCCGTCTGGTGCTACCGCGATTCGCGCACGGCGCAAGGCGTCGAGACCGTCAAGGGCAAGGTCGAGTGGCCGACCATCTATTCCATCACCGGCATCCAATTCATGGCGCTCAACACGATTTATCAGATCGTCACTGAACCGCCGGCGCGGCTCGCCCAGGCGAAAAACATTTTGCTGATCGGCGACGCGTTCAACTTTTTTTGCTCCGGCGTCGCGCGCAACGAGGTGTCCCTCGCCAGCACCACGCAACTTTATAACCCCACCTACAAACGCTGGTCCAAGCGGCTGTTCGCCGCGCTCGGCTTGCGCGAAGGCTTGTTCGCGCCGATTTGTCCGAGTGGCACCAAGCTCGGGCCGATGAAAAAAAATCTCGCCGCCGAAGTCGGGCTGCCGCCGATCGAAGTCGTTGCCTCATGCTCGCACGACACCGGCGCGGCCGTCGCCGCCGTGCCCGCGAGCGGCGAGAATTGGGCCTACTTGAGTTCCGGCACGTGGTCGCTCATGGGCGTGGAAAAACCGCAGCCGGTCATCAACGACCAAAGCCGCAACCTCGGCTTCACCAATGAAATCGGTTTCGGCGATTCGGTGCGGCTGCTGAAAAACATCGTCGGCCTCTGGCTCATCCAGGAATCGCGCCGCCACTGGAACAAGACCGGTAAAAAACTGGAGTTTGCGGAGCTTGAAAAACTTGCGCTCGCCGCGCCGCCCTTTGTTTCGCTGATCAATCCCGATGACCCGCGTTTTTTGAGTCCCGACGACATGCCGAAAAAAATCGCCGATTTCTGCCGCGAAACCGGCCAGCCCGTGCCGGCGGATATCGGCGCCTGCGTGCGCTGCATTTACGAAAGCCTGGCGCTGTTTTATCGCTGCACCTTGCGCAAACTCGAACGGCTCACGGGCACCAAAATGGAACGCATGCACATCGTCGGCGGCGGCAGCAAGGACGCCACACTGAACCAGTTCACCGCCAACGCGCTGAAAATTCCCGTGCTCGCCGGCCCGACCGAATGCGCCGCGCTCGGAAACATTCTCGTGCAAGCCATTGCGCTCGGCCATTTGGAATCGCACGAAGCCGCGCGCGAAGTCGTGCGAAATTCTTTCGAGCTGAAAACTTTCACGCCGCAAAATTCTGCGGAATGGGACGCCGCCGCGAAACGGTTTGAAAAATTGCTGAGTTAAAGACCGGCGTTCACGCGCACAATTTGGGATGGATTTGCGGCGGATTTTTGCGACACTGCGCGACCGATGAAACCCATAGTCAAATTGCTGCTCGAAGGCGGCAGCCTCGACACCGCGCAGATGGCGCAGGTGCTGAACCTGTCCGCCGCCGATGTGAACCGCCAGCTCGACGAGCTGAAAGCCTCGCGCGTGCTGCTGGGATTTCGTCCCGTGCTGGACCTCGCGCACGAAGATTCCGGCGTCGTCCGCGCCGTCATCGAGGTGCGCATCACGCCCGAACGCGGCGGCGGGTTCAATCGCCTCGCCGAGCGTATCTCGCGGTTCGACGAAGTGGAATCCTGTTTTCTCATGTCCGGCAGCTACGACTTGCTCGTGTTCGTCAATGGCGCGAGCCTGCAAAAAGTCGCGGCGTTTGTTTCTGAAAAACTGTCCACGCTCGAAGGCGTGCTCTCAACGGCCACGCATTTCATGCTGCGTTCTTACAAGGAACAGGGCTTCATGATGGACGTGAAACAGGAAGAAACCGAGCGGCTCAAAGTTGCGCCGTGATTTTTTTGGTCGCTGCCATGCGTTTTAATAAATTCATTTTTCTTTCGCTGACGGCTCTGTCTCTGGCTGGCTGCCAATCTGGCGTAACAAACATTCCGGTTTCACCAGATTCTGAATTGGGAAAGCAAATGGTGGAGATGGACGCCCAAGGCCGAGCATTTCAAAACGCGCCAAAATTTTCAAAGGCGATGCAAGATTTTGAAGCAGCACATGGTGGAAATTGCACTGATGTGGTGTTTGATAACCTGCAAGAGCCTGGACAAAGAATCAGCCCGTTTGTCCGTCTTTACATGATGGAAGGCAAGTCGCCAACGTGCGGCAGCAAATTGTATTGTGCGAGACTCATCTTTGATGATTCAGCAAACACGGTTGTCAAAAAGATGCAAATTCTTTTTGGTCAAGATGAGGAAATAAATTATCGCAACAAAGCGATGGAATTTATTCGGTATGCGCAAGCAGGCGATGTTCAGCAAATGCTCGCGGATACAAGTCCGCTCAGCTATGCCTCTGACAACGGAACAACCATTTTAAAAATTTATGCAGATGAAGTTGTTCCGCAATTTCAAAACGCCATTGTGACATGGAATGCCCGAAGCGTTCCAAATGTTGATGAGAAAAACAATGTGGGACTTGTGATTACCGGAACAGCTCAAGGCAAAAAGACGTTTTCCTTCGACATAGCAGTTAGTTATGAGAATGGAAAATTTGTGGTGGCAAATATTCGAAAACGCTAGTGACTTTTAACTTTCCAATAAATTTCCAAAATGGACTCCTCGCGCCACATCGCCAAGCACGTCATCAACCTGCCCAAATCAGGCATCCGCGACTTTTTCGAAATTGTCTCGAAGATGAAAGATGTCATTTCGCTCGGCATCGGCGAACCGGATTTCGACACGCCGTGGCATATCCGCGAAGCCGGCATTTACGCGCTGGAAAAAGGCAAAACGCATTACACCTCGAACCTCGGCCTCATCGAACTGCGCCGCGCCATCAGCAAATACGTCGAGGCGAATTATTCCGTCAGCTACGTGCCGGAGAACGAAGTCATCATCACCGTTGGCGTGAGCGAAGCGCTCGATCTCGCCTGCCGCGCGCTCATCAATCCCGGCGACAAGGTGATGTTTCACCAGCCGTGCTACGTCAGTTATTCGCCGAGCATCACGCTCGCGCACGGCATTGCGGTTCCCGTGCCGACGTTTGCGAAAGATAATTTTGCGTTGACGGTCGAGGCGTTGCGCGCCGCGTGGCAGCCGGGCTGCAAATTGCTCATGCTGAATCTGCCGTGCAATCCCACCGGCGGCACCTGCGACCGCGCGCAGATTGAGGCCATCGCGAAATTTGCAGTGGAAAAAGATTTGATCGTCCTGAGCGACGAAATTTATTCCGAGCTGACCTTTGAAGGTGTGCACACCAGCATCGCAAGCATTCCCGGCATGAAGGAACGCACGATTTTTCTGCACGGATTTTCCAAGGCGTTTGCCATGACCGGCTGGCGCATCGGCTACGCCTGCGGCCCGGCGGCGCTCATCGAGGCGATGATGAAAGTGCACCAATACTCGATGCTCTGCGCGTCCATCATCAGCCAGGAAGCCGCCATCGAAGCGCTCGTGCGCGGCGAGGACGGCATGAAAAAAATGCGCGACCAATATCATCGCCGCCGCGACTTCATCGTGCGCCGGTTCAATGAAATCGGGCTGAAATGCCATCTGCCGCGCGGCTCGTTCTATGCGTTTCCCGATGTTTCCAAAACGGGTTTGAGCGAAAAAGATTTTGCCGTCGGACTTTTGCAGACGGAAAAAGTCGCGATGGTTCCCGGCACGGCGTTCGGTGAAAACGGCAATGGTTTTTGCCGCGCGTGCTTTGCGACGAGCTACGAACAGCTCATCGAAGCGAGCAACCGCATTGAACGGCATGTGCAAAATCTTGTGAAGCAACAATGATTTGTGGGAGACGACGTGAGAGTCTCACTCGTGATTGAACAGGTTTGAGCCTCCTCTCGTCGGCTCCTACGAAAATTTATTTCGCCTCCGCCGTCAGCGACAGAAAAATTTCTTCCAATTCGCCCGCCGCGCCGCTTTGTTTGCGGAGTTCCTCGCGATTGCCCACGGCGATTAACTTTCCGCCATGAATGATGCCGATGCGGTCGGCCATTTCCTCGGCGATGCTCAACTGATGCGTGGAGACGAGCACGGTCATGCCGGCAAGCGAGCGCTCCTTCAAAACATCCTTCACGATGCGCGCGTGCTGCGGGTCGAGGCCGACCATCGGTTCATCAATCACAAACACTTCCGGATCGTGCAGCAGCGCGGACACGATGGCGACGCGCTGCCGCGTGCCGTGCGACAAGCCTTCGAGCGCGCGATCCGCGTATTCGCCCAAATGAAAACGCGCGACGAGTTCCTGCGCATTTTTTTCGATGCGCGCGGCGTCGAGATGGAACAATTGGCCGGTGAAACGGAAAAATTCCCATGCGGTCAACTTATCGTAGAGGAAGGGAAAATCGGGCACATAAGCCAGTCGCTGGCGCGCTGCGAGCGGTTGCGCCTGGATGTCAAAACCGCAGATGCGCGAGCAACCGGAAGTCGGTTTGATCAAGCCGGCAAGCAGTTTGATGGTGGTGGTTTTGCCGGCGGCGTTGGGGCCCAGCATCGCAAAAAACTCGCCGCGTTGAATCGTCAGGGAAATGTCGTTGACGGCCGTGAGGTCGCCGAATTTTTTGACCAGATGGTTGAGTTCGATCATGGGCGGCTCCATTCATCAATGCGCGCGGAAACATTGCCGGGCAGTTGCACCGATAAAATTTCGCCCAGCGTGCTCACCTCAATGATGATGGGTTGGTCCAGCAGGCGGGTTTCGAGCTGATAAACCGGCACCGGCTCGGTGCCGATGCGGACGCGAGTGCGCGTGGCGGTCCAGGCTGACGCGGCGGTGCCGGCGGGCGGCAACGCGGGCAATTCCAGATTGGCCAGCAGACCGCCGGCAAAATCACCGGCAAAGACGCGGATCAATGCTTCGGGATTTTGCAGGTCGCTGAAGTTCACGTCCCGCTCCAGCACTTCGCCTTCATTGGTGATTTTGACATGCACGGTCTGGTTGGTGGCCAGCGAATGAATTTCCACCACGGCCAGGCGCGAGGAAATTTTCAACGTCAGTTCGCGCCATTGATGGGTGGACAGAAAACTGGCGCGCCCGTCGAATTTCACCCGGTTGGTGAAATCGCCGAGCGCGAAATTGCCGGCGAGATGAATTTGGTAGCCGGCGTGCGCGACGAGTCCCTCCGGCGGCGGTTTGTCGGCGTCCAAATTCGCCATCTCCTGGCCGACGCTGGTGGAAAATTCACAGTAGCCGGTGCGCTGGCCGTTTTGAAAAACGCTCAACGAGGAAGCATCCGGCGCGGTCAAAATTTTCCGCCAGACCAGCCGCAGCGGCACGGGCGTATCGCCGCCGTGCGCGCCGAATTCCGTGCGCCAAAGCAGCACGTTCATCGTCAGCCAGAAAGCCGCGATCAGGATGAAAATCAGGCGCGCGGTCACGGCAGGTTCAGCGTCTGGCCCACGCGCAATTTTTTCGGGCTGACGCCCGGATTGGCCGCTTGCAGTGCGGCGAGGCTGACGCCGCTTTTGCGCGCGATGGCCGCCATCGTTTCGCGTTGGGCCACGACATGCGTGTGCGGTTTGACTTTGAGCGGCGGTAACGGTGTGATCTTCATTCCGCCCTTGCCCGGGTTTGGTGGCGGCGTCGAAATGTCATCCGGCGTGTAATTATAATTGGGCGGCGGCACGGCCACATTGTTGGCAACCGGCGGCGGATTATTTTTGGCGGCGGCCTGCAACGTGCCGACGTAGGCGTTCAATTTATCCACCTGATCCTGCAACTGCCGGTTTTTTTCGACGAGTTTTTCCAGCTGCTGCTGCGCGGCCGGCGCGCTGGGCAGTTGCAGAACATCGGTTGCCAGCTGCTGCTTGCAACCGTCAATGCGGCGGCGGATGAGATCGGCGATCTCCGTTTTCGGGTCGAGCCGCAGAAATTCCTGATAATGATAAATCGCCGCCGCCGGATCGGAAATTTTAGTGTCGTAAAGACACGCCAGTTGATAATGCGCCTGCGCCGAGTGCGGACTGACTTCGAGCGATTCCTGAAACGCTTCCACCGCGCCGGTGTAATCCATCGCATTCACGCGGCTTTTGCCGAGGACAAAATGCGGTTCCTTTTCGTCGTCGCCCGCGCTTTGGTCGTCCGGCGAACAGCCCGCCAGCACCGCGCCAAGCAAAACGGCGGGTGCCAACGAGACCAGACGGACAAAAAATCGCATGGCGGAAAATTAAACGAACCTGCCGCGTCGTGCAATGACGGGTATTCTGCCGCCGCCGAACTTTCTTTCATAAATCGCCTGCGATTGTCACGCCGACAACAAAAGGCTAACGTGGAGCTGAAAATTTCATGAGCGAATCCAAACGTATTCCAACCGATGGCGGTCAACGGCTGACGCAGAATCCGTTCGCCGCGCTGTCCAGCGAAGGCCTGCCGCCCGCGCCGGAAATTTCTGCGCCGGTCAGCGGGCGGAAACAGCCGAACAAAAATCGCGGCCGCGTGGATGTCCTGCGCGTCACCGCCGGGCGCGGCGGCAAAACGGTGACCATCGTGAAAAATTTCGTCGGCATCGGCCTGCCCGAAAAAGAGCGGCTCGCCAAAGCCATGCAGCGCGCCTGCGGCACCGGCGGCACGGTGAAGGACGGCCAGATTGAAATCCAAGGCGATCAACGCGAAGAAGTCGCGCGCATTTTGACCGCGGCGAATTTTCGGCCGGTGTTTGCGGGCGGATAAATTTCACGCCAGCAGTTCCTGGATTTCATCCCAGTTCAGCGCCGCCGCGAATTCCTCTTCGCCGCCGATCGTCGCCTGGATCACTTCGCGTTTGCGATTTTGTAACAATAAAATTTTCTCCTCCACCGTGTCGCGCGTGATGAGTTTGTAGTTCGTCACAACGCGCGTCTGGCCGATGCGATGCGCGCGGTCGGTCGCCTGATCTTCCACCGCCGGATTCCACCACGGATCGAAATGGATCACCGTGTCCGCGCCCGTGAGGTTCAAGCCCACGCCGCCGGCTTTCAGGCTGATAAGAAAAACCGGAATCGCGCTCGTCTGAAATTTTTCCACGACCGCGCCGCGATCCGTCGTCGAACCATCGAGGTAACAATACTCAATCTTCTCCGCGTCGAGCCGCTCCTTGAGCAGCGTCAACATGCTGACGAACTGGCTGAACACCAGCACGCGATGGCCGCCATCAATCACTTCTTCGAGCAGTTCGCCGAACATCTCCAGCTTGCCGGAAGAAGCCACGAACGCAGATGTCTTCTCCCTCGCCCCGGCTGAGCGGGGAGAGGGTTGGGGTGAGGGGATTTTAGCCTGCAAGATTGAAGCCTCCTCACCCCGGCCCTCTCCTCCTTTTGGGGAGGAGAGGGAGGCGAGGTGATGGCCGCCTGACGTTTCGTCCGCTTCTACAGCAATTGCAGATTCCGGCACTGCTTCATTGGTATTTGTTAGCTTCAACAAACGCAGGTCGCAGCAAATCTGCCGCAGCCGCAGCAGCGTGGTCAGCACGAGCATCCGGCTCTTGGCGAGACCTTGTTCGCCGACGGCGGCCAGAATTTCCTTCCGACTCGCCTCGAGAATTTGTTGGTAAACGCCGCGCTGATCCGACGTCAATTCGCAGAACGAAACTTGCTCAATCTTCGCGGGCAAATCCCCCGCGACCTCGCGCTTCAAACGGCGCAGCATGAAGGGCCGCAAGCGCCGCGCGAGCCGCGATTGGGCTTCGGCATTTTTCTCCTTGGCGATGGGCAATTCGTAGCGCTCGCGAAAATCTTTCGCCGTGCCGAGATAGCCGGGCATGAGGAAATCGAAGATGGACCACAGATCCAAAACGGAATTTTCCAGCGGCGTGCCGGTCAGCACCAGCCGATGCTTCGCGCGCACGGCCTTCACCGCCTGCGCGTTTTGCGTCTGCCGGTTTTTGATGTGCTGCGCCTCGTCGAGCACGACGGTATCGAACTCGAGCCCGCGATATTTCTCCGCATCGCGGCGGATCAGCGCGTAGCTGGTCACGACGATGTCGCTGTCCGCCATCTCGCTAAACCGCGCGTGGCGATCCGGTCCGTGCAGCGCGAGGATTTTCAATTCCGGCGTGAATTTTTTCACTTCCGCCAGCCAGTTGAAGACGAGCGTCGTCGGGCAGACAATCAAATGTGGATTCGCTCCCTTCGGCAACGAACTTAAAAACGCCAATGTTTGCAGCGTTTTGCCGAGCCCCATTTCGTCCGCGAGAATGCCGCCAAAGCCGTTCACTCGCAAAAAATGCAGCCAGCCGACGCCATGCTTTTGATACGGCCGCAGCACGTTTTCCAAATCGCCGAGCGGCGGACATTCCAATTTTGCTTCGCCACTTTGCTTCGCCGCGCGATCCCGCCACGCGGTCGGTGCCTCGACTTTCCACGCCGTGTGCTGCTTCAACGTCGCTTCGAGAAAACCGGCCTGCGCGTTGTTGATGCGATAACCGGCCGCGTGTTGCTGCGGCGCGCAATCCAGCAATACTTCCTGCAATTCCTCAACCGCGCCGGAATCAATCACCGCCATTTTTCCATTTTTCAAACGCGTGTGATTCTGGCCGGATAAAATGAGCCGCTGAATATCCGCCGCTGAAAATTGTTCGCCGCTGCCCGCCGCGAACACGACGCCGAGATCGAACCATTGCACACCGGACGAAGTAATTTGAAACTGCGGCTCCACGCGCTCGATGTTTTTCAGCGTGCGATTCTCAAGCTGTTCATCGAGCGTCACGCTCCACTCACGTTGGAGTTTGGGAAATTCGCGGGCGAGAAAATTCAGCACGGAGTTTTGTCCGGTCAACTGAAGCTTGCCTTGGCCGTCGGGCGCGGAAAAACCGCTGCGTTGCAGCCGCGCGACGGCAGCGCGCTCGGCGGAAAAATCGCGCGTGGAATAGCGCGTCGGCACCTCCGGATCGGGCAGCCAGACATTTTCATCCGCCGCCGTCACGCCGACGGTCATGATGCGCGAGCCGTAAGCGCATTGCAGCAGCGCGCCGAGCTGCGTGAGCCCGCCCTTGAGTGCGAGCAGGAAGCGCGGCGCCTGTGGTTCGAGTTTAAAATCTTCGAGTTTGAAATTCGCCTCGACGCCGCCCGCCGCGGAAAGCTGCGGCCATTGCTGGCTCAAAAACTGCGGCACTTGCGCGCGCGTCACTCGCACCGGCGCGCGGAAAATTTCCTTCAGTTCCGGCGGCAATCCCAGTGGCTGCAGCGAATTGTTTCGCCAAACCCAGTCGCCAATCATCGGCAGGGCACCGACTTTTTCTTTCAGCGACAGAAGAATTTCACCGCTGCTTTCGAGCGTGGCTTGCAGCGGCAGTTGCAGCGGCGTCTTGCTGATCGTGACCGCGCTGGATTTGCCGAGCGTGATGTTTTCATGGCCAGTAAGGAGCGGCACGAGCGGGATGAAATCTTTTGCATCCAATTGCATCAGCACGGGCGTCTCGCCATTCGTCAGAATTTCAAGCTGCTCGATGACGGCATTGTCCGGCGCTGAAAAAGCGAAGGCGCGGTCTTTGGGCAAGGTATTTAACGGCCCGCGGCCGCCGCTCCATTTCGCTTCGAGCACGATCATGATTTTGCCGCGCGCGATGGCTTGGTCAAAATTTGGCGGCAAAATGATGAACAGTTCCGCCGGCTCACCGTTCGCGCTGCGAGTGAGCGCGGAAATTTTTTTGACGGGAGCTTTCGTCGCCGAAGTCGGCGCGTTTGATTTTGCGGGGGCCGAAGTTGTTTCACCTTTTTGCGCCGCGATCCAATGCAAGCCCACGGCGACGCTGTGCGCGCAAATTTTTCCCCACTCGCGCGCCTCGCGACAGTTGCAGAGGTTCTCAATATCGATCTCATTATTGATTACCAGCGAGGCGCGAAATGAACTTTCCGCGCCTTGCACGACGCCGCGCAGCAATGGCGCGGCCCAATACGAACTGACCACCTGGCCTTGCTCAAGGTAAGCGCGCGCGCGTTTCACCACGTCCCAGCCGGCGGCCTGCATGAGCAATTTTTCTGTGAGTTCAACGGACATTCTGCTCAATATGCGGCGGAAAACCATCGCGATTCAAGAACACAGCGCGCCGGCTTTGGCGCGGCTGGTTTTATCTCCGCTCATTTTCGAATGGAATTCATTCGATATTTTCCGAATCATCTGAAATGGCCGTGACTGGACATCGTCTTCCCCGCTCGGTGGCGCTCGCCGCCGCGCTGTTGTATGGGCTGACCTTGAACTGGGGACTTACCGCCAGCAACCTGCCCCTGGCCGCGACCTCAGCTGGTTGGAATTGGCAGCCCGCGCTCAATCAGCCGGTGGCATGGCTGTTGACCTTGCCGCTGCGGTTGTTGCCGGCGGCGTGGATGCCCGCGGCCCTTAATTTGCTTTTTGCGTTGTGCGGTGCCGCCACGCTCGGGCTGCTCGCCCGTTCCGTTGAATTAATTCCGTGGGATTGTCCGCCGCCGAGCAGAAAACAATGGATCAAATTTTTGCCGGTGCTGCTGGCCTGCGGCGTCTGCGGCTTGGAATTTAATTTCTGGCGGGAAGCCACCAACGCCACCGGCGCGATGCTTAACCAGTTGCTGCTGGCCGCCGCCATCTGGTGCCTGCTCGAATATCGGGCCGGGAAAGATTCGCGCTGGCTGAATGCCGCCGCCGTGATCTGGGGACTCGGCATGGCGCAAAACTGGGTGCTGCTGCTCAACCTGCCGTTGTTCGTGGCCGCCCTCATCTGGTTGCGCAAGCGGCGTTTTTTCAAAGGGTATTTTCTGCTGCGGATGACGCTGTTCGGTTTGGCGGGATTTTCTCTTTACGCATTGCTGCCGCTGGTCAACGGCCTTAATCCCCATTCGCCATTGGGTTTTAGCGCCGCCTGGCTGGCCACTTTAAAAAACACCAAAAGCACATTCTGGTTGCTTCATCGGGAATTTTTTTCGGCGCACCGGCTGATGACGCTCGTGTTGGTTTTGTATTTTCTGCTGCCGACCTTGCCGGCGCTGGTGCGGCTGCAAGATCGCGGATCGAACAACAAATCCAAGGTCGAACGGCTGCAGCTGTGGATTTATCGGTTGGTGCGCGGCGCGCTGTTGCTGGCGTGCCTCTGGCTCGCGTTCGAACCGGTCCTCGGCCCGCAACAAATCCTCATCCGCCAATTTGGCGTTTCCCAGCCGCTGTTGAGCTTCGATTATTTGAACGCGCTCGGCATCGGTTTTTTGTCGGGCAATCTTTTGTTCGCGCTGCAAGTCCGGCCCGAACGCGGCAAACTGCGCGGACTGAAGCGAAAAATAAATTCGTGGCGGCGGCGCAGCCTGCCCATCATTTTGACCGGCGCGTCCGGGCTCATCCTGGCCGCATTGGTGGTGAGAAATGCGCCGGCCATTTTATCGGACCACCGGCAGTCGTTGGCGACATTCGGCACGCTGGCCGCGAGTTCGTTGCCGGCGGGCGGCGGCATTCTCGTCGGCAATAACCCCGAGCCGCTCGCCGTCGTGCAAGCCGCGCTCGCGCAGCAATCCAAAAATGGCGGCTGGCAGATCGTGCAACTAGCGTCGCTGGCCTCGCCCCATTATCGCGCCGTGCTCGAACGCCAGCAGCCGCTCGGCTGGCTGACGGAACAGAACCGGCATGAATTAAAACCGCAGGAACAGTTCCGGCTCCTCGAACAACTGGCGCGCGCAAAAAATATTTTTTTCCTGCAACCAGGCCCGGGCCAGATGTTGTTCGAGCAATTTTACGCGGAGCCTGCGGGCTTGGTGGCGGAACTGAAAACTTATGCGCCCGCGCAGGTCAGCGCGCCGCCGCTCGCGCCGGCGGCGTTGGCGGCCGGCGAAAATTTTTGGGACGACGCGTGGCAAGTTAGTTTAGCCGCGCTGCGTCAACCGGAACGCGAACACAGTTCCGCGTGGACACGGTTCCGCGAAAAATTGTCGCGCATGTTGGCGCTGGAACCGCAGACGGATCTGCAACCCCGCTGGCTGGCCGAATGGTATTCGATCGCGCTCGATCAATGGGGCGTGGAATTGCAGCGCAGCGGCCGGCTGGCCGCCGCGCAGCAACGCTTTGAACAGGCGCTGGCGTTGGCCACCAACAACTATTCGGCCGCCATCAATCTCGAATGCAATACCAACCTGCAAGCCGGTCGCCCGTTGAATCTGACTGGCTTGGACGACTTGAGCGCGCGGTTCAAAGATCTGCCGCATCTGACGCAATTCATCAACCGCGGCGGCCCGATCGACCAGCCGGCGGTCTGTTTTTTGCTCGGCCGCTATTGTGAGGCCAGCGGCTGGTCCCGGCAGGCCGTGCAACAATTGGAACGCGCCCGCACACTCGCACCGGCCGCGCTGCCGCCGGATTTTGCGCTGGCAGAAATTTATCTTCGCCACCATGAATTCGAAAAAGTTTTTGCCAGCGTCCAACGGCTGCGGACCGCGCTCGCGACTTTGCCCGCCGACCAGTCCGGGCCGTTGGCGACCGGCGTGGATTTGTTGGAAGCGGAAACGTGGATGTCGCAAACCAATCTCGCCCAGGCGCGGCGCTGTTTTGAATCCATTTTGCAACAGCATCCGCAGGATCCTTCCGCCACGCGACTCGTTTTGAACACCTACATGAATTTCGCCGACTACACCGATGCGTTGAAGCTGTTGAATCAGCGCTTGGCCAGCGAGCCTAACAACGCGGAGTTGCTGAACGATGAGGCCGGAATTTTATTGCGCGTGAATCAAGCCTCCAATGCCATCGTCATCTTGGACCGTTTGCTGGTCATCACGAATTGGCCCACCGTCCGGCTCAATCTCGCGCTCGCCTACTTTCAAAACCAGGATCTGCCGGCCGCCGAGACGGAATATCATCAGCTCGAAGCGGACCCGCCGGATGTCTTCCTCGTTCATTTCGGCCTGGCGAATATTGCCGAACGGCGGCATGACACCAGCTTGGCCATCCGGCATTTGGAGATTTGTCTGACGAACGCGCCGGCCGGTTCGCTCCGCTGGCAGGCAGCGCATGCCCGGCTGGAGGCGCTGAAACCGTAAATTTGTTTCGCGGGAAAAAATGCTCCCGGCACGCCCGACCATTTGCCCAAGCCATCCGCCTCATGTCGCGCTGAAAACGCCGATGCGTTCGGACACCAGTTGGCTGTTCTTGGAAACTGCGGAAAGATTCCGTGCGATGTCAGATGTCGCGGTGACTTGTTCGGACACCGCGTGCGAAATCGCCCCGGCCCCTTGCGACACGCGCGCCACGGTGGAGTTGATGGACTGGATGAAATCGGTGACGCCTTTGACCGTGGCGTGCATGCGCTCGACCTGCTGGCTGATTTCATCGGTGGCCCTCGCCGTGTTGCGTGAAAGGTCTTTCACTTCCGTGGCCACGACCGCAAAACCGCGGCCGGCCTCGCCCGCGCGGGCGGCCTCGATGGTGGCGTTCAGCGCGAGCAAATTGGTTTGGCCCGCGATTTTATTGATCAACGTGACGATGCTGTCCACTTTGCGCGTGGCTTCGCTCAATTGTTGCACGGCTTTTTCCGCCTGCGCAACGACCTTGACTGCGTCCTGGCTGATGCGTTCGGACTCGCCGGCCTGTTTGGAAATTTCGCTGCTGGTGGAATTCAATTCCTCGCACGCCGCCGCCACGGTGGCGACGCTCGCCGCGGTTTCGCCAGCGAGCCGGCCGACGAAGGAAATCTGCTCGCTGCTCTCCCGCATCTTGCGTCCGGCCCGGTTGATGGTCAGGGCGCTCTGCCGATACGAGCCATGCAGGCCGCGCAATAAAATCGGCCGGTGAAAACGGTCGTGGCTGCAATTTTCCATCGCGGCGGCGGCTTCGCGCACAAATGCGTCGGACATGTCCAGCAGATGATTGATCGCGTGCGCGAGCCGGTTGAATTCGGAATCCGGGGCGAGGCCGGTGATGCGCGATTCCAGATCGCCCTGCGCCGCGCGCTCGCAGGCTTCGACCAGGCGGGCGATGACGGCGACTTGATTTTCCTCCTCCGCCGCGGAAATTCCGGCGGCCGTGTGGCGGTTGAACGTTTCAGTTTTCATACAGCGGCCTCCAGCGTGGTGTGTTGCGAAAGTTGAAAAACAAACTGGCTGTAGTCGAGCGCGCCGGATTTCAAAAGTTCCTCCAGCTTGCGTGTGCTCGCCTGCAAGCCCGCGCGCGGATCGGCGTGCCGCTGCTCCTCCTGGCGCAATTGCTGGTAGAGCGGTTTTACTTTCGCCAGCGCGTCGGCATACGGCACGCGCCGGCTGGAATGATAACCGATGTGCTGGCCCTGCGGATTGTAACTCGGCGTGACGTGTGCAAACACCCAGTAATGATCCCCGTTTTTAGCCATGTTGAGCACGTAAGCGAAAATTTCCTTCTGCGCCTGCAGATGATCCCACAGCAATTTGAAAACGCAGCGCGGCATGTCCGGGTGGCGGATGACATTATGCGGCTGGCCCAAAATTTCCGCCTCGGTGTAGCCGGCGACTTTCAAAAAAACATCGTTGGCGTAAGTGATGATGCCCCGAAGATCCGTTTTGCTGACGATGATGTCCTCGTCGGCGAACATGACTTCATGTCCAGTGGGTTGCGTATGGGTGGCCATAAAAAATTATTTGGTTGGATTGCCCGGGCTGTAAACCACGGTTTTGTCGAACGTCACGGGTTTGTATTCGGCGTCCAGGTTCATGGTCGTCTCCGCGGTGCCCAAAAAAAGATAACCGTGGGGCAGCAGACAATTCCGGATACGTTTCAAAATCATTTTCTTCGTCTCCACATCAAAATAAATCATCACGTTGCGGATGAAGACCAAGTCGAATGGCGACATGATCGGCCACGGCTGGATCAGATTCATCGCGCGGAACTGGATGTTTTTTTTCAGCTCCGGCTTGATGTGCCAGCGCTCATTTTCCTTCGTGAAATGCTTGATCAGATAAGTCGCCGGCAAGCCGCGATTGACCTCAAATTGCGAGTAGCTTCCCGCCTGCGCGGTTTTCAAAACGGTGGGCGAAAGATCGGTGGCCACTATGGAAATCCGCCAGTCGCGCAACTGCGGAAAATGTTCGTGCAGCAGCATCGCCAGCGTGTAAGGCTCCTGCCCGGTGGAACACGCCGCCGACCAGATGGTCAACTGCCGCGTCGCCGCGCGCTGCTCAATCAGCTGCGGCAAGATATGTTTACGCAATGCTTCGAACGGGTGGAAGTCGCGAAAAAAAGAAGTCTCATTCGTCGTGAGCGCATCGATGGTTTTGTGATGCAACCCGTTGACCGCTTCGGACCGCATCTTGCCGATGAATTTTTCCAGCGTGCCATAACCCTCCTGCTCGGCGAGCGGCGTCAGGCGATTCTCGACGAGATATTCCTTGCCCGGCTCCAGCACGATCGCCGCCTGGCTGCGCGCCAGGTTCGCGATGTAATCAAAATCGGTTTTGGAGATGGCCATGAAATTTTAAGGGTGAACCGCCATTGACCGTCCCGCCGGCGTCCGGCGCGCGATTTCGCCGGCGATTTGGTTCAGCGGCACAATTTTATCCGCCAAGCCCGCGTGCGCCACGCAGCCCGGCATGCCCCAAACCACGCTGCTCGCCTCATCTTGAACGACGATCTGCCCGCCGCGTTCACGAATCAATTCGCAGCCGCGAAAACCATCCTGGCCCATGCCCGTCATGATCACCGCGAGAATTTTCTCGCCATAAACCGCGACCGCGCTGCGAAACAAGACATCCACCGCCGGACGGCAGGAATTTTCCGGCGCGGCTTCGGTGAGATGCAAAACGCTGGTGAGGCCCGCCCGCTTCACTTCCATGTGCTTGCCGCCGGGCGCGATGTAGGCATGGCCCGGCTCGACGAGCTGGCCTTCCGCGCCTTCGTGAAATTTCACCGAGCCATGCGTGTTCAGCCGTTCCGCCAGCATCGCGGTGAAAATCGGCGGCATGTGCTGCACGATCAAAATCGGCAGAGGAAAATCGGCGGGGAAATTTTTAAAAACTTCCGCTAGCGCATTCGGCCCGCCCGTCGAAGTGCCGATACAAACCACCTCCGCCATCACGCTGGTGAGCGGGCGGACGGCCAATTTCGCGGTCGCGGTGGTGGTAAATTTGGCAACGACTGGCAACGTTTCCACCAAATGGCGGCAGTGGATTTTTATTTTGGCGACCAGGTCATGCTGCAACCGCTCAATGCACTCTGTGATGTTGCCCACGTTCGAGGGCTTGGCCACGTAGTCCGTCGCGCCCGCCGCCAGCGCCTCCAGCGTGAACGCCGCGCAACGCGACGTCAGCGTGCTGAACATGATCACCGGCAGTTTGGGATGCGTCTTGCGCAATTCGCGCACCGTCGTGATGCCATCCATTTCCGGCATCTCGACATCGAGCGTAAGAATGTCCGGGTTGAGCGACGCAATTTTTTGCAGGGCGATGTGGCCGTTGGCTGCCACGCCCACCACTTCGATGCCGGGGTCGCGCGACAGCGTTTCGCTGATCAGCTTGCGCATCACCACCGCATCGTCCACGACCAAAACGCGAATTTTTGACATCGGGTTGTTTAGTTCAGACCAGACCCAAGATTTGCAGTTTTTCCTCGAGCGATTCTTTCGTCACCGGCTTCATCAAAAAATCATCCGCACCCGCTTCCAGCGCCGCCGTCACGCGCTCCAGCGTGTTCTGCGTCGTCACCATCATCATTTTCAACGAGCTGAACTCTTTGTTACGGCGCACCGTTTGCACGAGTTCCAAGCCCGTCATCACCGGCATGTCCCAGTCCACCAGCGCCACGTCGAACGGCTCCCGCGGATCGTTCTTGATCAGCTTGGTCAAGCCGTCGCGGCCGTCCTCGGCTTCTTCGGTCTGAAACGAAAGTTCGCTGGCGATGTGCTGCAGAAACGTGCGCATCGCTTTGGAATCATCGACAATCAGCATTTTCATAGGCGTTGAAAAATGGAAATTTTAGCGCGCTCAAATCTTCGCCGTGTCCACGATGCGTTTGAGGTCGCTCGCGAGCTTGGCCAGCTCGGTGGCCGCGCTCAACGTGTTGTTCGCGCCCTGCGTCGTGTTCTGCGCGGCGAGGCCGACGTTGGAAATATTTTTCGAGATTTCCTGGCTGCCTTTCGCCGCCTCGCTCGCGTTGCGGGCGATTTCATTCGTCGTCGCCGATTGTTCCTCCACCGCGCTGGCGATGGTGTTGGAAATATCGTTGATGCGGCCAATCACTTTGCCAATCTGCGCAATCGCCGTGATCGCGCTCGTCGTATCGCCCTGGATGATATTTATTTTGCGGCTGATATCTTCCGTGGCCGTCGCCGTCTGCTTGGCCAGTTCCTTGACCTCGTTCGCCACCACCGCAAAACCTTTGCCCGCTTCACCTGCGCGCGCCGCTTCAATGGTCGCATTCAACGCGAGCAGATTCGTCTGTTCTGCGATGCTGGTGATGACTTTGACGACCTTGCCAATCTCGATGCTGCTGTCGCCGAGCTTCGTGATGGTGCGATTGGTTTCGCTGGCCACGGCGACGGCCTCGCTGGCCACGCGCGCCGCCTCGCCGGAATTTTTGGCGATCTCGCGGACGCTCGCGCTCAATTCTTCCGCGCTGGCCGCGACCGTCGCGACATTTTTGCTGACTTCCTCCGACGCGGCGGCCACGACGCTCGCCTGCGTGGACGTCTCTTCGGAATTCGCGCTCATCTGCTGGCTCACGGCCGTGAGTTCCTCCGAGGCCGAGGCCAGCGTCTGGGAATTTTGCCCGATGGTGGTCAAAGTGACTTTGAGACTTTCCGTGAGCCGCGCGGCATCACGTTGTTTTTCGGCGATGTTCAGCCAGTCCACATGATCCGCGCCAAAAACATTTTTCAATCCGTTGCGCGCCTGGTTGAACGCCCGCGCCATCGCGCCGACTTCGTCATTGGCGCGGGCGGAAATTTCCCGGCTGATGTCGCCCGCCGCGAGGCCGACGATCGCCGATTTGACATTGTTGATGCCGCCCACAATCGCCCGACCCACAAACCACAGCACCACGACGCCGAGGCAAAGGCCCACCAGCGCCACGACCTCGGTGACCAGCTTGAGCGTGTTGGTCACGCGAAAAATTTCCGCGGGTTCCGCCCGGACAAACGTCGTGTAACCGCTGCCCGCATAGCCGAGCACCGGCACACTTCGGGCGAAGCCGCCGGGCTGGAAAACATCTTTGCCGAGCGCCTTGCTCTTGCGCACATTTTTTCCGTAGGCGACGCCGTCCGGTTCGATGGATTTTCTGGACGCGAGCGCGATTTCCGAGCCCACCTCCAGGAAATTATGCTTGAACAAATCCGCCGAACGCAATTTGTTGTCGCCCGCCGCCGACGGGTCCACCTCCACGATCAGATTTCCCTTCTCGTCCATCACGTTCAACTCCGAAGAGCTCAAACCCTGTTTTTTTTCCTCGGCGTATTGATCCGCGACAATTTTTTCGATCATCGCGCAGTCAAAATAATTCTGCCAGTAGCCGCGCACCTCGCCGGTCTGCGCGTCATGGATCGGCGCCGTCAACGTGATCGTCCAATCCGGCGCCTTGTCACCATAGACCTCGGCGATGAACGCATTTTTTTCCGGCGCGTCCACGAAAGTGCCCGTCAAAGCATCGTTGTTTTTGTAAGTGGTGAATTGTCCGGTTGACGCATTGCGAAAACCGGCGGTGTTCGCCACGCTGCGGCCGATCAGCAAATGCGCGTTCGGCAGCGCATCGCCCTGCGGCGATTGCGTGTTCACCGCCACGATTTTCCCCGTGGTGTCCGCCACGAGGCTCAAGTCATAACAGCCGTAGCTTTTCGCGTAGTCATCCAGCAAACTGATGATGCCCATGCGCTCCGCATCGGTGAACGTCTTGAGATCACGATGAAACGTGCGGTTCAAGCCGAACGCCTGCACATCGCCGTAACGCTCAAACATGCAGCGGTCAATCTGGTCCTGCACCGAACGCGCGGCCGAAGCCAGCGACGTCATGCTGGAATTTTCGAGCACCTTGGCCTCGCGCAGCACCGCCACATATACGGCGGCCAAACTCAACAGCAGCACCGTCACCGCCGGCAAAATGATTTTCCCTTTCAAGCCGAAGGAAAATTTCTGGCCGGCGCCGGCGCTGGGGGCTTCCGCGCGGGGCGGAGCTGAAAGAATTGCGCTCGCGGCTTGATGACCATTGCCGTGGCCATTGTGATGGCCGTTGCGCAATGGGATTTCAATCGGCGCGTGGGTCCGTTCGGTATTCATATTTTTCAGGGTTGGTTAAAAATTAATTGCAATGGGTGGCTTTTTGCGTGTCGAGGACCAGCAGCAGCCGCTCCTTCATTTTGTAAACGCCGCGCACCAGTTCGCGCGCGGTGCCGCGCAAGGTTTCCGGCGGCCGCTCGAAAATGTCGTCCTGGATTTCCACCACGTCACCAATTTCATCCACGAGCAAACTGACCGCGCCATCGTCGGCACGGATCACAATGTTCATCGGCAATTTCTCGCCGGTGCGCGCCGGCAATTCCAGCCGCCGGCGCAGATCAATGGCCGTGACAATCTGCCCGCGCAGATTGATCAAACCTTCCACGATCGCCGGTGCCAGCGGCACGCGCGTCATCGGCTGATAACGCAGCACTTCCTGCACGTTCGTGACTTCCACGCCGAAATACAGCCCGTCGAGGAAGAACGTGCAAAATTGTTTGGGATTGGCCATGGGTTACCTTTCAAACTTTTTCGGCGGCGGCATAAAAATTGGGTTCCGCCGCGCGGATGATGCCGCGCACGTCCAATAAATCGGTCACCTTGTCGTGGATGACCGCGGAGCCGACGATGCCGCGCCGGGGCGTCTCGCGTTTGACCGTGATCGTTTCTTGCACGATGTCGTGGATGCGACTGACCACGAGCCCGATGCTGCGGCCGGATTCCGAATAAACCACGACTTGCATCGGGTCTTGCGGTGCCGCGGCGGTTTCCGTCTGCGTCAAATATTTTGAGACTTGGATGAGCGGCAAAATCTGGCCCCGATATTGGACGACTTCCTGATCGCCGGCGCGCTCCACCGAGTGGAGCGGAAATTCCTCCAGCCGCGCCACCATGGAGAGCGGAATCGCCAGCCGCGAATTTTTCCCCGCGTGAAACAACAGCAACGTCTGCCGGTCATCGGCGCGGGCGGATTCCGCCGGCTTCTCGGTCAACGCGCGGTCGCGCGTCTCGGCGATGACTTTGGAAAGTTGCGCCAGACCCAGCACATCGAGAATCAACGCCACTTTGCCGTCGCCCATGATCGTCGCACCCGCAAAGCACGGAATGTTTTTCAACTGCTTGCCGAGCGGCTTCACGACAATTTCTTCCGTGTCGTTGATCGCATCGACGATCATCCCGAAATGCTGGCCGTCCGCCTGCAAGACCACGATGTGAACGACCTCCGGCTTGGCTTCGGACAATTCCGCCAAGCCGAGTTCGCGGTTCAAATAAATGAGCGGGAGCAGTTGGCCGCGCAGCCGATAAACCGGCGCGCCGTAAAGCATCTCAATGCCGCTGCGCGCCGACGCGCCTTCGAGCCGCACCAGCTCCAGCAGGTTGACTTGCGGGATGGCAAACCGTTCGCCGTGACTGGTGATGATGAGCGCCGGAATGATCGCGAGCGTCAGCGGAATTTTTATTTTCAACGTCGTGCCCTGGCCCGGCTCGCTGAAAATGTCCACCGAGCCGCCGATTTTTTCGATGTTGGTTTTCACCACGTCCATGCCCACGCCACGCCCGGAAACATTGGTGACTTTTTCGGCGGTGGAAAATCCCGGCAGAAAAATCATGTGAAACACGTCGCGGTCGGCGAGGCGCGCGGCGGCTTCCGCCGTCACCAACCCTTTTTCAATCGCCTTCTGTTTGACGCGCGCCACGTTGATGCCGCCGCCGTCATCCATGATTTCAATGTTCACCTGACCGCCCTCGTGAAAGGCGCGCAAAATCAAAAGTCCCTGCTCGGGCTTGCCCGCCTTGACGCGCACTTCCGGCTTCTCAATGCCGTGGTCAATCGAGTTGCGCAAAATGTGCATCAGCGGATCCTTGATCGCTTCGATGATGGTGCGGTCCAGTTCGGTCTCGTTGCCTTCCATGACGAGCTGGATTTTTTTTCCCAGTTCGCGCGTCACGTCGCGCACGATGCGTGGAAATTTCGCCCAGATATTGTCGATCGGCTGCATCCGCGTCTTCATCACGCTCTCCTGCAACTCGGTGGTGATGATGTTCAGCCGTTGCGATGCGTGATGCAGCGCCGGTTCGGTGGCCTCGCCGGTGAACTGCAAAATCTGATTGCGCGCCAGCACGAGTTCGCCGACCAGATTCATCAACTTGTCGAGCTGGCTGACTTCCACGCGGATTGCGGTTTCGGAAACCGATCCGGCGGCGCGGGCGGGAGAATTTTCAACCGGCGGCGGCGTTTCGGTGGCCGCTGGCGCGGGCGCCGTCGCCGTAGACGCAACGGCAGACTCCTCGTCAAACAGTCCCCACGATTGATTTTCAGATACTGCGGGCGTCACGGGCGCGGCGACGGGTGCCACGTCGTCTGCAAAAAGTCCCCAGCTCTCATTGGCGGACGCCGTCGGCATTGCCGCCGCCCTTAGCGGCGTTTCGCCGGCCGGAGCTTCACCGGTCTGCAACTGCTGCAATTTTTGCAGCAGGCTGGAATAATCCTTGTCGCCCTGCTGTCCGGTTTTTTCGAGGCAACCTAAAATTTCTTTCAGCGCATCCGAATATTCGAACAGCGCGGAAATCATCGGCGGCGAAATTTTTATTTTGCCGTCGCGCAGCAGGCTCAGCAAATTTTCCCCGACGTGCGCCACCGACTCGATTTTTCCCAAACCGATGCAGCCCGCGGTGCCTTTGATGGTGTGGATCGCGCGGAAAACAATGTTGAGCGAATCGCTTTTGCCGGCGCCTTTTTCGAGCCGCAAGATCTCGTTGTCAAACCGCTCCAAGCCTTCGGCGCTCTCGATGATGAGATCATTGATGAGCTGCTGCTGCAAAGCTTCGTTGTTGAGCGCCATGGTGATTTAGGCAGGCAAAACTTTGCTCACAACGGCGAGCAGTTGTTCCTGGTTGAACGGCTTGACGATCCAGCCTGTGGCGCCGGCCGCGCGGCCTTCGGCTTTTTTCGCCGGGTCCGATTCGGTGGTAAGCAAAATGATCGGCGTGCGGCTGTAGTTCGGCTGGCTGCGCAACTCGCGCGTCAGCTCGATGCCGTTCAGCTTCGGCATGTTGATGTCGGAAATGACGAGATCCACCGCGCGGGTTTTCAGCAGGGCCAACGCTTCCGCGCCGTCGCCGGCCTCGAGCACCTCGTAGCCGGCCGATTTCAAGGTAAAAGAAACCATCCGCCTCATGGTTGAGGAGTCGTCCACCGAAATGATGCTTTTGCCCATAAAAATTTATGTCACGGGTAATCTTGAAAAGATGTCTTCACGGCGTTATCGGCTCATTATTATGAATGCTTAAAACAATTCCACATTGTCGCCGAGGCCGGTTGCCGGGGAGGCTGACGGGGCGACCGCAGTTGCGGCGGCGAGGGTGCCATTGACGGAAGTTTGCGGCGGGGACGAAGTTTTTTCCGGCGCGATGGAAAGCGGTTGAGCCGGTGCCGCCGCCGCGTTAAAAATTATCGGCTCGGGATCGTCAAAAAGTTCCACCGTGGATTCCACGGCGGTCGTCGCCGGCGCCGCCACGGCTCCGTCATGACCCTGGACCACGCTGGCCAAAACGTCCCGCTCCGAGTTCATGGTGTAACCGTTCTGAAACTTTTGGACGAACGCGCCGGCATTGAATTCGGTCGCATCGGTCGTGCGGCCAACCAATGCGATGATGTTCTCCATTTCGCTTTGCAACTCCGCCAGCGGCGCCTTGGCCGATTCGACGAAATCAAGGTTCAAGGAAATGCTGTCCGATTCGTTGCGAATATTTTCGAGCAGCGTGTTGAGATTTAACAGCGTGCCCAGCGCCTCGTCCCGCAACGCGTGAAGATTGCGTTCCGCCAGCGCGCCTTCGTCGGCCAGATTCTGCTGCTGAACCAAGGCCGCCTGCTGCGAAGCTTCCAATTCTTTGACGCCTTGCGTCAGCCCCAAAACCAATTGGTCGAGGTGTTGCGCCACGCTTTCACTGAGCCGCGTGGTGGCGCGGGAAATTTCACTCGTGCGGGCGGAAAGCACTTCCAGCGCGACGCCTTGCCGCACTTGCGCCGCCTGCACCTGGGCATTGATGCCGATCAAATGGATGCGCTGGGAAAGATCACGCACGACCACCGTCAAATCCGACGCCAAGCCGCCGATGGGCCGAAGTTTTTCAAACGCCGCGCCGGTGTTGGCCGCCGTGCTGGCGATCTGTTTGCGCACCGTGTCAAAAACATCGAACAAAACCTGCACCATGCCGTCGGCGGAGGTGGTGAGCTGCTGGAATTCCGCCAGCGTCAGACATTGCGAATCGGCCATGATGAGCCGGCCCAAAATATTTTCCACGCCGCTCTTGATGGATTTTTCCGCGCCGGCCAGATCTTCGCTCACGGCTTTGATCTGCCCGGCTTCCAACCGGCACAACTGGCCCAAAAACGCCACGCCATCCGGCGCGGCCAAAATTTCCTCGACCTGCGCCAGCGCGCTTGCGGTATGCTGCAACTTCTGGCTGATGATGTCCTGGTATTGCAGGCCCACCACGATCTGCTGAATATCCTGATTGATCTCCTTGCCCACGCGACTGATGCGCGGCTCGCGTTTTTGGTTCTCCAGCAATTCTGCCTGCAATTTGTGCAGCGATTTTTCGATCTGCGCTTTTTCCGCCACAATGCCCACCCACAGCTGGTCCGTTTGTGCCTGCAGTTCGCGGATGACTTCGTTGATCGTGCGCTGGATGGCGCGCAACTCCAAAAATTTCGTGGTGAACAGCTCGCAAACCTGTTCGTGAAGTTTTTTGATTTCCTTGGTCAACGCGCCGAACCGGGCTTGGACTTCTTCCCCCAACGGCGCCGATTCGATGGTGAACAAAGTTTGAATGTATTGCAGCGGCGCGATCGTGCTCTGCAGTTCGGCCTGAATGTTGATGAACTCGTCAATCCGTTCATTCGTCTGTTTCAAACGCTGCAACAACTCGCGGGTTTCGGCATGACTGCCATTGAGAAATTCCAGCGGCCTTTCAACGACCTGCACCGCGTCGAGAAACATCGCGGAACCGCCCAGCCGGCCGGTCGCCGAATTGAGAAGTTTCTCGCTCAGGCTGACAAAGTCCGCGCCGTGCGCGGCCAGTTTTTCCACGCCCGCGCCGGTCGAAAGAAAACGTTTTTCCAGCCCCGCCGAAACCGGTTGCAGTTCCGCCGCCGCCGCTTTGAGTTTCGTCAATGAGTCCGCCAGCGAAGGCTCGCCGGACAAAGTGCGGCGGAAGGGTTGCCGGCCAAATCGCACCGGAATCGCGACAAGGGCGACGACGGTTTTCCAGAGTCGTGATGCGCCGGCTCTTTTCATGGCCAAACCGCCATGCTTTCGCGGGGCGCGGCAGCGGGCGACCGCCCCGCTTGCGTTATAATTTGACTCATCATTTTGTGTTTCTCGCTGACCGCCATCCCGACTGGCAAAGGTCGCTCCAGGCTGAACGGAGAAGTGCTTCAGCAAAATAGGGTGCTCACAACCGGAGATGGCCAATCTGATCGCACGGGTATGCTTGCCCTGTCATCGGCGTGCCGCGAAAAATCTTGAGCGGAAAAACGCCCCCGCTTCGGCGCATTCGCTTCAGTTAATGCCCGGATTGCCGATGATGGCGGGTGGCATCATGTCCGGTGGACGGGGTGCCATGCTCATGTTGCAAGTTATTGACCCAATTTCACCCGCGAAACGACGGCACGTGCTGGTCGTGGAGGATGATCAGGTCAGCCGGACGTTTTTAAGGATCAGCCTGCAAAAAAATGGCTGCACCGTTCTGCCCGTCGCCACCGTCGCCGAAGCCCAGGCGCAACTCACCGCGCAAGGGTTTGAACATTTTGACTGTGTCATCTCGGACTATTGGATGGCCGAAAACACCGGCCTGGATTTGGTGGACTGGCTCAAGACCAAAGACGCCACGCTGGCCGTGATCATCGCCACGGGTGAATGTGAAAAAGCGCTCGTCGCCGAATCGCTTCGGCGCGGCGTGACCGATTTTTTGGAAAAGCCCGTGCGGGTGCCGAAACTGCTGGCCGCCGTCACCAAGGCCGTGGCGCAAACCGAGCAACATCGCCGCTTGTCGCAATCGGCCACGGCGCTGGAGAGCCTGGGCCGCACGCAGAGGTGGATGGTGCAGTCCGGCACCAAAGCATTGGGAAAATTATCCGTCGAGGTCAGCTTTCAGCCGAAGCTCGAAGCGGGCGGGGATTTTTTCGGCCATTTCCAGATTTCTCCCGAAAAACATTGCTGCCTGTTGACCGACGTTTCCGGGCACGATTTGCAGGCGGCTTACATCTCGGCCTATTTTCACGGCATTTTTCGCGGCATGTTGAGCCGCTCGTCGTCGTTGCCGGAAATCTTCGGTTACTTTAACGACTTTCTCGTCAATGAATGGAACCAGGCCGAGCAACTCCAGACTAAAAATTCGTTCGGCACCTCGCTTGCCGCCGTGGCGGTGCTGATTGATTCGCATCAGCAGGTGGCCAACGTGTTCATCTGCGGTGCGCCCGTGCCGGTTTATGTTTCGCCGGATGGTCGCGCGCAAGATATGAGCGAGAACGACGGTCCGCCGCTCGGCTGGTTTCCTGACATCATCTCGCGCTCCGCCATTTACGCCATCAATGGCGGCGGCACCATTTTTTTGTGGACCGATGGCCTCGCCGATCTGGCCATCGCGCAACAGGTGCATCCGTTCTGTCTGGCCTACGCTTTGCAACGGGCCAAGGAACAAAGCGTGCGGCATCCGCTGTTGCAAGAAGCGAACGACGATATTTTATTCGCCGCCATCCAGCTCACGCCGAACACGCTGGCGGGAGAATTATTTCAGCCGCTCGTCGTGGATACTTATCGCGGCGATCAGGGCGGCGAGATCGACGCGCTCGAAGCTGCTTGGCGGCGCAATCTGAAACTCGCGCTTCCGGAACTCGGTGAACCGGCAGAACACGACATCGTGTTGGCGATGCGCGAAGCCGCGCTCAACGCCTTCAAACACGGTTGTCTGGCCGCGCCGGAAAAAGACGTGCGCCTGCAAATAAACTACCACCGCGCCCGCCGCGTTTTGCAAGTCCGGGTGGAAGATCCCGGCGACGGCCACGATTTTGATTGTTCCGCGCACCTGCAAAACCCCGCGCAGGATCTCTTGGCTGCGCATCGCGGACTTTTTTTCATCGTCCATCTCGCGCAGCACGTGAAATTTGAACGCAACGGCGCAACCATTATCATGGAATTCCATTTATGAAAACGCACCTCGACTCCAAAACCGGCGTCCTCTCGGTCGTCCTCGATGGCGATCTCATCAGCACCACCGCTGAGCCATTGCGTCCGGCCATCAACAAATTATTCGAAGCCACCAGCGGCAAAGACGCCGCCTGGAAATTGTTCCGGCTCGATCTTTCCCGCGCCAAAATGGTGGACTCCGTCGGCCTGAACTTCATCGTCAATGTCTTGAAATCCGTCCAGCAACACGGCGCGAAAATGCAGATCGTTTACGCCAATCAAAATGTGCATCGCACGTTCCTCTTCACCCGGCTGGACAAACATCTGGAATTGCTCAGCAGTCCGGTGGCCTGAGGCGGCGACGCGGGCAAATTTTTTCCGCGAACGGGAGCGCCCGCCGTTGAAAAATCGCCGAGCGCGAGGTGGTTTGCAAATCGTCGCGCGTGCCACCTAGTTCAAATCAAACTGGAATTCTCACACGGTTTCTCCCGCCACGTTTCGGCCTGTTGCTGCCGTATTTCCTCCACCCGTTTGCGTGCGGTGATGTCGCGGAACGTCCACATCCGGCCGAAATAATTTCCGTTTTTGCTCAACACTGGCGCGGTGTAACAATCGAAAATCCGCCCGTCCTTCATCTCGATTTCTTCGCGGCTGATTTCGTTCCGGTGCGATTTCAGATACATGATTTTTTTCAGACGTTGTTCCGGGTCTTTGACCATCTGCACCGTCCAGCTCCGCTGCTGCTCGTGGTCGGGATCTTCGGCGATGGCCGCCGGAATCTGAAACATGTCGGTCATCCGCTGGTTTTGCAGGATTTTCCGGCCCCGCTCGTCCAGCACAAAAATGCCGTCGATGGATGAGTTCACTTGCGCTTCCATGAACGCCGTCTTGCGCTGCAATTCCTCCTCGGTTTTTTGCCGTTCCGTGATGTCGTGAGAAATGCCCACCAGGCCGGTGATTTTGCTGTCTTCGCTGTAAATCGGCACTTTGGTCGAAGAAACCCATTTTACTTCCTGCGGGCCGGCGCTGCGTTCCACCATGTTTAAAACGGGCTGGCCGGTGTTCAACAAGCGCCGCTCATCCACCAATTTTTGGCGCGCTTCGTGCAGCGGAAAAAAATCCTCGTCGCATTTGCCGATGGCTTCTTCCGGCTGGCTCAGGCTGAGGTGACGGGCAAGGGCGCGATTGATGCGCGTAAAACGGCTCTCGGCATCCTTGAAATAAATGAAGTCCGGCTGGTTGTCCATCAACGCCTGCAACAGGTCGCGTTCCTGCGCGAGCACGTGCTCATTTTTTTTACGCTCGGAAACGTCCTGTTTGATGGCGACAAAATTTTGAATTCCGCCCGCCGCATTGCAGACCGGCGTGATCGTCATCTCCTCATAGTAAGCGCTGCCATCCTTGCGCACGTTGACCAGTTCGCCGTGCCAGCTTGCGCCGGTCTTAATGGTCGCCCACATGCTGGCGTAAAATTGCGGCGATTGATGCTTGGATTTTAAAATGCGCGGATTCTGGCCAACCACCTCCTCCGCGGTAAAACCGGTCAGTTTGGCAAAAGCTGAATTCACCCAGAGAATCCGGCCGGCCGCATCCGTGATCATGATGCCATTGGCCGTGGCTTCCAACGCCGTGGTTTGCAGATGGATTTTTTCCGCCGCGCTGAGCCGTTCGGTTTTGTTCTGTTGGTTCACCGCCCGATGGATGCCCTCTTGGCGTTCCAAGCGCGCCTGCACCCGCACCAACATTTCTTCCATCGCGAACGGTTTGGCGAGAAAATCATCCGCCCCCTGCAACATGCTGAACCGCGCATCGGTCTGATGCGTTTGGCCGGTCATGATGATCACGGGGATGGCCGACGTTTCCGGCCGCGCACGCAGATCTTTGAGCAGTTCGAAACCCGTCCGCCCGGCCATGTTCACGTCGGTCACAATCAAATCGGGCGGATGCGCGAGCGCCCGCGCCAAACCTTCCGCCCCATCGCCCGCGCCAATGACCTCATATCCGTGCCGACGCAACGTTGACATGACGACCGCACAAAACGGTTTGTCATCATCTATGACCAAAATAGTTTTCATCAATCTGATTTGCCGGGGCCAACCAGTGCGACCCACAGCCACCTGTCTGAATCGGCCGGCGGTGGCCGAGGCTGAAATCAAAATGTAGTTTATTAGTAACACAAATTTTTCCGGCCTTGAAATCGCGCGACAAACCCGCTTTGCTTTTCAGCCGAATGATGGAATAGTGAAACATTTGTTGGCAGGACGATTTAAGATGGCAAATTTCTTCAATCATTTATGAGCGGCGGGCCGGATCATCTCCCAACCTTTCTCGCGTCCGCGGCCAAAAAATAAAGGCGCACCATGATCACCTTGAAAGAACAACAGCAGCGTAAAATCCGCACGCAGCCAGGTTTTCTCGCGGCGCTCGATCAAAGCGGCGGCAGCACGCCGAAGGCGCTCGCAGCTTATGGCATTGAGGAAAATGCCTGGGCCGACGATGACGAAATGTTTGCGCTCGTTCACCAGATGCGCGCCCGCATCATCACCAGTCCCAGTTTCAACGGCGACCGGATTCTGGGCGCGATTTTGTTCGAAGGCACGATGGACCGCGATATCGCCGGCGAGCCGGCCGCCGATTTTCTTTGGAATAAAAAACGCGTGGTGCCGTTTCTCAAAGTGGATAAGGGCCTGGCCGACGAACGCGACGGTGTGCATTTGATGAAGCCGATGCCGGATTTGCCGGCGTTGCTGAACAAAGCGAAGGCGAAGAATATTTTTGGCACGAAGATGCGCTCGGTCATCAATCAGGCCAACGCCGCCGGGGTCAACGCCGTTGTGCGTCAGCAATTTGAAGTGGCCGCGCAAATCATCGGCGCCGGTTTGATGCCCATCGTGGAGCCCGAGGTGGATATTCATTGTCCCGAAAAAGCCGGGGCCGAGGCGCTGCTGAAATCGGCGCTCAATGAACATCTCAACGCGCTGCCGGCCGGCCAGTCGGTGATGCTAAAATTGACGCCCCCCGAGCAGGACGATTTTTATGCCGACCTCGTCCAGCATCCGAAAGTTTTGAAAGTGGTCGCGTTGTCGGGCGGTTATTCGCGCGAAGAAGCCGATCTTCGTCTCCGCAGGAATCATGGCGTGGTGGCAAGTTTTTCGCGGGCGCTGGTGGAAGGCTTGTTCGCACAACAATCGGACGCGGAGTTCGACGCGTTACTGGATGCGTCCATCCAAAGTATTTATGAGGCATCCGTCCTGAAAGATTAACAATTCGCCGGCCTTGATTGCGTCGGCAACAAAAGGAGTAAAAACATGCAACTTGGAATGATTGGTCTCGGTCGTATGGGCGCAAACATGGTGCGTCGGCTGATTCGCGGCGGACATGAGTGCGTGGTTTATGACCGCGCGCCGCAGGCCGTCGCGGGTCTGGCGAAAGAAAAGGCCGTCGGCGCCAGTTCGGCGGCGGAATTCATCCAAAAACTTTCCCAGCCGCGCGCCATCTGGCTGATGGTGCCGGCGGCGGTGGTGGATCAAACCATCGCTGAACTCGTGCCGTTGCTGGCGCCGGGAGATATTTTGATCGATGGCGGCAATTCATATTATGTGGATGACATTCGCCGCGCGAAAGAACTTGGGAACATTCACTACGTGGATGTCGGCACCAGCGGCGGCGTGTGGGGGCTGGACCGCGGCTATTGCATGATGATCGGCGGCGAAAAAGAAATCGTGGCCCGCCTCGATCCCATTTTCGCCACGCTCGCGCCGGGGCTCGGTGACATTCCGCGCACGCCCGGCCGCGACAAAATTGGCGGCACGGCGGAACATGGCTACTTGCACTGCGGCCAAAACGGCGCGGGCCATTTTGTGAAGATGATTCATAATGGCATTGAATACGGGATGATGGCGGCCTACGCCGAAGGCCTCGGCATTTTGCGCGGAGCGAACACCGGCAAAACGGCGCGCGAGTCCGACGCCGAAACCACGCCGCTGCGCGATCCGGAACTTTATCAATTTGATTTGAACCTTGCCGACGTGACCGAATTATGGCGGCGCGGGAGCGTGATCGCATCGTGGCTGTTGGATTTGACGGCGCGCGCGCTGGTGGAAGATCAAACGCTCGCCAAATTTGCCGGCCGCGTTTCCGATTCCGGCGAAGGCCGCTGGACGATCAAGGCGGCGATTGACGAAGGCGTGCCCGTGCCCGTGCTTTCGGCCGCGCTTTACGAGCGTTTTGCGTCGCGCGGCGAAGCGGATTATCAGGACAAAATTTTGTCGGCGATGCGCTTTGGTTTCGGCGGGCATGTGGAGAAAAAATAAAATGAACAACAATTCAAAATCGGACAAGCTGGTTTTTTTTGGCGCCACCGGCGATCTGGCCTACAAAAAAATCTTTCCCGCGCTGCAAGCGATGATCAAGCGCGGCAACCTGAATGTCCCCATCATCGGCGTGGCCAAGGCAGGCTGGAATTTGGATCAGCTCAAGGCGCGCGCGAAAGACAGTTTGGAAAAGCACGGCGGCCTGGATCCGGCGGCGTTTGAAAAATTGTCCGGGCTGTTGCGCTACGTGGATGGCGATTACAACGACATCGCCACGTTTCAGGCGTTGCGCCAAGAATTGGGAAATTCCCAGCGCCCGGCCTATTATCTCGCGATCCCGCCGGCGGCGTTCGCGATCGTCATCGAGCAACTTTCCAAAACTGCCGGCACGAATAAGGCCCGCATGATCATTGAAAAACCTTTTGGCCGCGATCTCGCTTCGGCGCGGGAGCTGAATGCCATTTTGCTCAAAAGTTTTGAGGAGAGCGCGATTTTTCGCATCGACCATTACCTGGGCAAAACGCCGGTTCACAACATGCTTTTTTTCCGGTTCGCCAATTCCATGTTGGAACCGTTTTGGAACCGCGAACATGTCGAAAGCATCCAGATCACCATGGCCGAGGATTTTGGCGTGGAAGGCCGCGGCGCGTTTTTCGAGCAGGTGGGCACCATCCGCGACGTGATGCAAAACCATCTGTTTCAAGTGATGGCGATCGTGGCGATGGAACCGCCCGTGCGCACCGACAGTGAATCCATCCGCGACGAAAAAGTAAAAGTGTTGAAGGCCATCCCGCCGCTCGAACCGAAAGACGTGGTGCGGGGACAATTCAAAGGCTATCGCGCCGAGCCCGGCGTGGCGGCGAATTCGCAGGTGGAAACGTTTGCGGCGTTTAAATTGGCGGTGGACTCGTGGCGCTGGCGCGGCGTGCCATTTTATTTTCGCGCGGGCAAAAATCTGCCGGCCACCTGCACCGAGATGTTGATCCGGCTGCGCCGTCCACCGACGATGTTTACGAATTTCGACGTGAAACCAAATCACTTCCGTTTTCGCATCAGCCCGGAAGTCGTCGGCGCATTCGGGTTGAATGCGATTTCGCCGGAAGATCCCGCTGTGAGCATCGTCCGCGAACTGACTGTCAGCCGTCATCCCACCGAGAAAGAAATGGGCGCTTACGAACGCGTCCTCACCGATGCGATGGCCGGCGACCAAACTTTGTTTGCGCGCGAAGATTATGTTGAGGAAGCCTGGCGCATCGTGGATCCGGTGCTAAAAAATGACGCGCCATTACATGAATACGCCCCTCATTCTTGGGGACCAAAAGAAACCGATCAAATCACGCCGGCGGGCGGCTGGCATGATCCGGTGTTGACTGACGCGAAATAAAACGACTTCACACTCCTTTGTCGATTGAGGCCAGCCCTGGTCTGTGGCGATCAGCTTGCGCAGCGGATGCTTGCGGCGCTCGCTCGCCTTGGTGTATTTATAGCGAGGAATTGTCGGCAAGTTCGACTCAATCAAGGTTGCGCGCGTGGTGGAATGGCAGACACGCCAGACTTAGGATCTGGTGCCGTAAGGCGTGGAGGTTCAAGTCCTCTCGTGCGCACCATGTTTTTATGGGGTTTGTGAATAATTTCTTGAATTCCTGACAAATTCCTGACAGTCTGGAACCGTGAAAAAGATCACGTTCCCTTTAGCGGTGAAACGGGGTTCCGTTTCGGTCAACATTTATCGCACTCCTTCCAACGGCTGCGAATCCTATACGCTGTCGTATTATCAGGATGGTGTTCGCAAGCGCCCCACTTTTGCCACCCTCCAAGCCGCCAAGGATGAGGCGAACATCATCGTCAACCGCCTTGGCAACGCAGACGCCGATGTATTGAAACTCACGAGTGCCGACCGCGCTGCTTATTTGCGAGCCCGTCAATTGCTCGACGGCATCGGTGCTCATCTCGAGAACGCAGCGGCAGAATTTGTGCTGGCGAAACAAGTGCTCGGAGAGGTTCCGTTGATTCAAGCGGCGGAGTATTACATCAAACGTCACCCGTCGCGCATCCCGCCTCGCCCGGTCAAGGCGGTGGTAGATGAAATGTTGCAACTCAAGCAAAGCGACGGCCTGAGCGAAGCCTACCTACGCCATTTGCGCTATGATCTGGAAAAGTTCGCCGAAGCCTTTCACGGCAATATCGGAACGGTTGTCGGGCCGGATATTGACAAGTGGCTGCGGAGTTTGGGCGTGTCGCCGCGCACGCGAAACAACCTGCGGACTTCCGTGCAAACCTTGTTCGCCTTCGCCAAGTCGCAAAAATATCTGCCGAAGGATCACGATGAGATTGAGGGTGTAGTTCGGGCGAAAGATACGGCCAGTGAAATCGAAATTTTCACGCCACATGAAATGACAGAAATTTTGGCGCATGCGGATGCGCGCGTCATTCCGTTTCTGGCACTGGGTGCATTTGCCGGCATTCGGCATGCGGAGATTCAGCGGTTGGAATGGACCGACATTCACTTTGATGAAGGCATCGTTGAAATTCGGGCGGCGAAAGCGAAAACAGCCAGTCGGCGGACGCTGCCCATTTTGGAAAACCTGCGGGCGTGGTTGCTGCCATATCGCCAAGCGGCCGGCCCGGTGTGCGTTTATCTGAACATGGCGAGTGCCATCGAATCTTTGGTGCGGGCAGTGAACGGCGCTCGGCGGTTGGCTTGGGCAACGGCCAATTCCGTTAGTGGGGAGCAATTGAAGCAAGCGGAAAAGCAGGCTAGAAAAAACCTGGCTAAAACCTGGGCGGAACGTGGAAAGCCAAAGCATAAGGGTTTATTTCCACCCGGCGCGGAAACGGCCCAACTTGAGGGCTGGGCGGCATTTGGTTGGAAGCACAACGCCTTGCGGCATTCGTTCATCAGCTACCGCGTGGCCGATATTCAAAATGTCGCACAGGTGGCCTTGGAAGCGGGCAACAGTCCGCAAATGATCTTCAAGCATTACCGCGAACTGGTGCGGCCGGCGGAAGCCAAAGCGTGGTTTGACATAAAACCTAAAAACTAAAAATGGGAATCGCAAAAGAGAAAAATAATTGATTGAACAAACCTCCGTCGTGCCGGTCTACGCTACGTTAGGGTTTTCATAGTTGGTTAAAGAGTCTGGCTATTAGGTGTGGCCAGGCTCTTTTTTTATTGCCGATTCAAGTCCGCAGATTTCCGGTCAAAAAAATATTCTGGAAAAAAGGCTGCGCCAAATTGCGGCGGCTAAAGAGCAAAGAAAGTTTGGCTGCGTCGGGTTAAAGTTGGAACGCTGACCGGCAAATTAACGGCGGGAAGCCTGGGGCTGGGCCTGCGTTGGATCACTCAATTTACTTACAATGAACACCATTAAATCAAACCTGTGTTCGGGCGGGGATTCCTTTACTCATTTCTTCACCACCGGACCGGGACGTCCGGGCGGATTCCAAAGCCAGTTCTTTCGCTGATCAAACTTCTCCGGGCCGAGGCTGCGGATGTTGCGCATCAGGGTCAAAGAGCAGGAATATCAAATCATGGCGGCGGGGCCCGCGACCGTGGCCGCCGTTGAACTGATGTTAAAGCACGCTGGTCCTGACCCCACGGGAACCACGGCACCGGCGGGACAATATTTGATCTATGTTTTTGGCACGACCGAATCGCGCGATGCCGGCCCGCTGGTGTTGCAGACCCTCGACGATTCCGCCAAGACCCTGGACATCGTCGCGGAGATCCACCGGGAAATTGTCCTGGTGCGCAACGAACACCAGGCGCTGCGAACCGCCAAGGCCCGACTGGAACAGATGCAGGCGGAAAAACTGTTCGCCTTCACGGACAAGATCGATGCGCAATCCTTTCGCATCTTGTGCGCGGTGCTGGCCCAGGGTGACGTGGCGAAGGCGAGCCGGTCGTTGAATATGAAAGACGCGACGTTGCGCAGCCGGATGAAAAGCTGGGCGGAGCGCGGGCCGGCCTATCAAGTTTTGACTGAACTGGTGCGGTGGCGCAAGGCGATGGGCGCGAAAGGGACGGTGCCGCTGAATGAAGCCATCGTCAAAGAGACCGCCGTGACGGCGGACTTTGCGGGCTTGCTGTCGGACGTGCTGGATGAACTGCTCACGATGAACGAAGAAAATTGGGGTGAAAAGGCGGAAGCCTTGGCGGAACTGCTCCGGCCGCATGTGGCCCGGTAAAACTTCACGATTTTTCCAACGATCCTATTAGCTTTCGTATTCTATTTGTCTTCAGGGGTTAGCAAAACCGCCAACCCCTTTTTTGCGCCTATCTTCCAGATTTTTCCGAGGGGTATGAGTGACGCAACAAATTTGAATCCGGTTCTGGAAACACCGCCGGATTTCATCAACAAAGCCGAAGTGGCGCGGCGGCTCAACAAGACCGTCAAGACCGTGGACAACTGGATGAAACGCGGGATTCTGCCTTACTACAAGCTGGCGCACACCGTGACCTTCCGCTGGCCCGAAATCGAGGCGCAACTGCAAGCGAACTACCGGGTCGCCTCCCGGCCCAAGACTCCACCCTGACCGCAGATTTTTCTGGCCGGTTCAACGCGCCGCCGGTCGGAAAAGGACAACCAAGCCGGTTCGCAAGTGCGGACTGGTGGCGCAATCAACACAAAACACAGGCAGCAATGCCACGCAAAAACATGACCAAAGCAGACATGCAAAAATTGAACCTGGCCGACGGCTACGCCTTCGGAACCTTCCAGACCTTTAAGAAAGAACTCGGTAAAAAGTCCGGCAAGCCGTATGGGCGGGTCGGGATATTGATCGGCAAAACCGTCCATGAATTCTTCGACACCGTCCCCGTCGGGGTCACCAGTCTGGAAAGCTACAAGCGCCCCGACTGGGCCGTCGGCCAGCTCATGGTCATCCACCAGCCCGACTTCAAAGTGGAAGGCGGACGGCTCAACGCCGCCTGCACCAAATTCGAGCCGGTCACTGAAAAATGAGGCAGGAACGGGAGCCGCCCCCGGCGGGGGCGGTTCCCTTCCTTGTCTTTTTGTAACAATAGAAAGTAACGGCACCCGAAATGGGCAAAATCATCTACCACTTAAAGCCGATATCAACCTATCGGCCTATGCCAAGAAAGCCGAGACGCTCTTTATCAACCTCGATGGTCTCGTGCGCCGGGTGGGAATCGAGCGGGTCGGCTTTGTCACCCTTACATTTGCTGAACGAGTTGTGGAATATAAGGACGCTTATAAGCGGTTCCACAACATTTACGGCTCAACTCTCAAACCCGCGGGCCTGGAATTTATCACCGTGCCCGAACGACAGGAGTCTGGCCGCTTTCATTTCCATCTGGCAGCAGCCTTCCCTGGCGACATCCGAACTGGTTTCGATTTCGCAGCGTGCGAACGTGCCCACGCCGCTAAACGTGATGGCCATCGGGACGAATTTCGAAGGCACGAGGCAATATATTGTCGCAGTGCAAATCGGTATCTACGTCAATTCTGGGCTTTGCTACGGTCTGATAAAGTCACCCGGCACGGCTTCGGCCGTTGTGAGACCCTGCCCATTCTGTCCAACGCTGCAGCCCTCGCCCGATACGTTGGCGCTTACGTTACGAGTGCGGGCCGCGCTCGCCTGGTTAGCGACAAAGGAATGCGCTCTGTTCGCTATTCACTGTCTGAAAGACCTGCGACTAGCCGCTGGTCCTGGGCCTTCGGCCACGGCCAGCAATGGCGACGCGGTTGCAAAATCCTCACCCTGATCTTGGAAGTCCACTATGACGACTACCCAAATAAATTTGGCAAACGCTGGGCCTGGCGCCTCCGGGAGTTCATCTCGATCCTCGGCCAGCACTACGAGCAAGCCCTCTGGTTCGCCTCACAAATTCCCGAGTGGGCGGACTACCGCTCTCGGCAACTCTACCTGTGCCGGGTCTGCGCTGAACTGTCCGGCGTCAAAGAATGGCTGCTGCCGGAAGTCGATTTTGAGCCTGAGCCGGCTGACGAAAACGATCCGTTCTAAACGTGTTTTGTAATGGCTGCTCCAGCGGGACGGCGTGGTGGGGCAATAACTTTTACCTCTATGAAAACTGGTGTGATTCCCTTGGCTGCCGGGGCGGCAAAAATAAACCCGGCTGAAATCCAGCGCCTGAGCGCGATCCTAGCCCGGCTAAAATCCTGGCAGGAAAATCCGGTTTATTCCATCAGCCGCATCACGGAAGTCACGGGTCTTTCGCGTGCCCGTGTCCGGCAGTTGATCGCCGCCGGCAAATTCGTGATTGAACCACAAAACGGCGCGCAATCCATCACGCTCTCCTCCGTCATCGACTATTTTGCGAACCGGTTGAACAAGCTCGCGCGCACTTCCAAGCGGCGACGGCCTTTCGTCAGGCGGCCAAAATCATTTCAAAAAATGGCACTGCCATAATTTGGCACTGCCCGTCTTGGGCGCTATTCGTTCGGGCTTATTCGTGGTGAACTCATTGCATCGGCCCGGCGACCTGCCTCCCGTTGGAAGCGGTCGGGTCGGCAAAGAGAAAGTGAATAGTATGAAGTTACTGCAAGCACTGAAAAACGGCGTCCGCCAAGTGGTGGACTTCGTGGACCGTAACACCCGCAAAGTGGTGGCGGTCGTGGTGGGTGTGGGTGCCGCCGTGGTCGGCGGGCTGGCCCAGGCCCAAACGGATGCAACGGTCATCGCGACCAATGCGCAAACCGCGTTCGGCGTGATCGCCCCGATCACGATCACCATCGCCGGCTTCTATGTGATCCTGAAGATCGCCAAGAAAGTCGTCCACTAATTCACCGCGCCCCGTCTGGGCCTGGGACAGTCAACGGACCCAGACGCGGCGCCCTTGAACCATGAACCCATTATTTTTAAAAACCTTGTTCCTGCTCGCCGGCATTCTCGGCGCCATCACCTTGGAACGCAAATGGCGGGCCGAACCCTCCCTGCCCATGAAGGCGTTTTGGATCATGACGGTGCTGCTGCTGGTGGCGCTGCTCTGGCTTACCGCCCTGCGCGAATCGCAACTGCGGCCGCACCGGATCACCCGCACCATAAACGGCCAAGTTCTTTCGTCCTATGTGACGACCAACCCCGTGGAAGTCGTAACGGAAAGCTGGCCAGTGCTGGGGATGGACGGCACTTACCATGCCGAGACACGGTATAAGACCAATCAACTGTGGACCATCTGGCCCTTGTTCCGATGAAAAAGTATTTTCTGATTTTCTTTTTGGGCAGTTTCCGTGCGGTTGCCGGCAACGATCCGGCCACCGCCAACATTTATCATATCTGGATGCGGATAACCAATGTCGGAACGACACCCTGGCCGCCAGCAGGCTGTGCGAACCATTACTACACGGCGGCGGCAGCGCAGACCTGCGGCTGTTGTGGGGGCGGTGGCTCGGTTGGACCGGTGAATGCCGATATCACAGCGGTCATTCCGGGGGGCACAGTGGCACCCGGCGGCTCGGCGGATTTTTTCTCCCCTTCCTTTGAAGTGGTGGCCTATGGTTGCAGCGGTTCTTCCGGTGCCCTCACCGTCAGCATTTGCGGTCAGACCGTTTACTCGGGGGTTTTCGGTTATGATCCGGGCGACTATGTCGACGCCGTTTTTCCCAGCACGGAGCCTTTGCAAATTTATGTGAACGGATGCGATGCCACCATGAATGAGCCCTGCCAAACGAATCTGACTTGGAACTTAAAAAATAACGCGCTGTTTGGCAGTGAATGCCTGGCGGTCATTAAGAGCGGTGCGATCGTTTACGGCCCCACGGCGGTTCCGGCCGGCACGACCTACAATCTTAATTTGACGGTCGAATGTTCCGAAGCGTCGCAATACTCCTTGCAGCCCGTTCAATGTGCGGAGGGCGGTCTGGCAGGTTCGGCCAACTCACCGGCCATAGGCGGGGCGATTCCACCCAGTTCAAGCGGCCCCGGTTCGGGGAACAATGGCGCGACGGGCACGTTCTCAGGCATCCCGCCGGGTTACCAACTCACGACCAACCTCGAAGGGAATCTGTTCCTCACGCCGATCACATCTGATCTGGGGGTTCCCCAA
>Ga0302278_10000424_pt1 | contig 54944 bp, 54 predicted proteins | sample III_Bog_N3_2_FD_194543 | JGI IMG/M metagenome (GOLD analysis project Ga0302278, IMG submission 194543) | Peat permafrost microbial communities from Stordalen Mire near Abisko, Sweden - III_Bog_N3_2 | ecosystem: Environmental > Terrestrial > Soil > Wetlands > Peat | place: Sweden: Abisko...
GAGGTGACGAACCGGTTGAAGCTGATGACGGATCGGCGGGCGTTGATTCTGGCGCGGACGGGGGATGAGTATGTGGTGGATCCGCCGAAGCTGGCGGCAGCGGGGAAATAGGGTTTTGGGCCAATAGGCATCAGGACGGCAAATATGAGTGACGGGCGGGAAGAGCGCGAGGAGCAGGAGAAGCGGCGGGAGCTGGAGCGCTGGCAGGAGCGGGAGGACAGCTTGAATCGTGACCGCGAAGATCAGTGGGAGCCGGAGCGGCAGGAATCGTAGCGGCGAAAAGGATGATTTCGTTCGTTGGGATCATTTATTCCCTGGTTCCAGAAGCGAGACCAGGGCACCCAGCGAACATGTGCGGGCCCGGAGGCCCACACGACAGCCGACCAGGAGGTCGGCGCTACTCATCCACAAATGAGCTGCTAGTAGCCGTTGGCGACGAGCCAGGGTTCGGTGAGGTCGAAGGTGGATTCGGCCTCGGATTGGGCGCGTTCCTGCATCTGCTGCCAGGCGAGTTTGACGAGGACGTCGGCCTCGACGTTGAGGGGTGCGCCAGGGGCGAGGGCGTGGAGGTTGGTGCGCCAGTAGGTGAGGGGGAGAATCGCGATCCAGATGGTGTCGGCGTCGACTCTGGCGATTGTGAGGCTGATGCCTTCAATCGCAACTGACCCCTTGGGGACCATCCAATGCCGGACGGAATCAGGCACGCGGACTTTGAGGGTCCAGTCGGTGGTTTGGGGGTCGAAGGTTGGGTCAGTGGCGGGGATGACGGGGTCGAGGGAGAGGAGCTGGCCGCAGCCATCGACGTGGCCCTGAACGATGTGGCCGCCGAGTGGGCTGCCGGCAGCTGTGGGGAGCTCGAGATTGAGGAGGGCGCCTTGGGCGAGCGCGCCGAGGGAGGTCTTGTCGAGGGTTTCCTGGGCGAGGTCGGCGTGGAAGAGGGTGGGGTGGATGTCGAGCGCGGTGAGGCAGACGCCGGAGATGCCTAGGGAGTCGCCTTCGCGGAGGCGGGCGGCGAGGCCGGGGGCTTCGACCGTGATGCGGCGAACGCCGCCGCGGTTGGTGAGGCTGACGAGGGTTCCGGTTTGCTCGATGATGCCGGTGAACATGGATACAGTCTACAGAGATCAGAGATCAGAGATCGAAAGACAGTGGACAGTGGTCAGGGACTAAGGGACTAAATACAAGACCCCTCAACCCAAGAGCGAGTCGACAAAGGCTTCGGGAGAGAATTCGAGGAGGTCGGACATTTTTTCGCCGACGCCGACGAAGCGGACGGGGAGGGCCATCTCCTGGGCAATGGCGACCGCGATGCCGCCTTTGGCCGTGCCATCGAGCTTGGTGAGGACGATGCCGGTGACGCCTGCGGCCTGGGTAAACAGGCGGGCCTGCTGAAGGCCATTCTGGCCGGTGGTTGCATCCATGACGAGGAGGACTTCGTGCGGCGCGCCGGGAATGAGCTTGGCAGCGGTGCGACGCAACTTGTCGAGTTCGTCCATGAGGCCGGTTTTGGTGTGGAGGCGGCCGGCGGTGTCGACGAGGAGGACCTCAGTGCCGTGGGCTTTGGCGCGGGCTGCTGCGTCGTAGAGGACTGCTGCCGGATCGCCGCCCTGCCTGGTCTTGACCATCTCAACGCCTGAGCGGCTGGCCCAGATTTCGAGCTGTTCGATGGCGGCGGCGCGGAAGGTGTCGGCGGCGCAAAGGAGGACGGACAGGCCCTGGCCACGGAACCAGGCGGCGAGCTTGCCGGCGGAGGTAGTTTTGCCGGTGCCGTTGACGCCAACCAGGAAGATGACCAGAGGGCCGTCGGCGGGCTTGGCGGCTGCGGGGTGGTCAGCAATGGGGCGCTCGAGCATGCCCTTGAGTTCGTCCTTGAGGAGAGCGCGGAGCTCAGCGCCGCCCTCAATGGCTTTGCGCCTGGCGCGGTCGCGGAGACTGTCGATGATCGCGGTGGTGGTGGCGACGCCGAGGTCCGAGGTGAGCAGCGCAGATTCCAACTGCTCGAGCGAGGACTCGTCGACGGTTCGTGTTAGAGCGACGATGCCTTCGATGCGCGAGCCGAGCGACTCGCGGGTGCGCGATACGGCCTGGCGCATGCGGTCAAAAAAGCTGGCCTTGGGCTGCTCGTCCGGTTCGGGCGTCCGGTCCTGATCCTGTGGGTTTTTCTTTCCGAAGAAACTAATCATTCCATCATTGAGTTTAGGGCACTGGGTAGGGATGGGGCACGGTATCGAGTTTCGGGCGAATGCGTGGGGTACGGGGTGTGCCGCATGACCTCGCCGCAGGGAGCGTGGATTCGAATGGCAGGTTGATCGGATGTATTGTTTTGACCATGCAATCCACATGAGCGCCGGTAGGATTTGGACTGATCTGCCAGGAATGGACATTCCGGCAGAAGGCAAGACATGGAGGAAAGCATGTTTCACCTACTCTGGTATTTGATCATTGGGCTACTCGCAGGGCTTATCGGGAAATCTGTGATGCATGAGCACCTGAGCCTGATGTGGACAATCGTGCTGGGGATTATCGGGTCGCTCATTGGCGGCGGCGTTACCTCTCTGCTCTTCCGCCCCAGAAACGAGCGATACCATCCAGCCGGCCTAATTTTCTCCACATTGGGCGCTATCCTGATTCTCTTCATTTGCAACAGGCTGAATATTCATCTTCCCGCACTCTGACCTCGCAGCTCGACCGATGTGCCCAAGCACGGGCTGCCTGCCACGATGCCGAGTTGCAGGGAGCAGCGTTGCGCATTTCTGCTGGTCCCGAAATCCCACCGTTTGTCCAACCAGTTCTTCAGGAGAAGAGATGAAAACGATACGCGCAGTATTCGCACTCCCCATTTTGGCAATGGCCCTGGCCAGCATGCCCGGCTTGTCCCAGGACCATCAGGACCAGGGTCAACGCGACAACCACACCTACAAGCAACACTCGGAATGGAAGGCGGGCGCGAAGATCCAGCAGGACGACTGGAACAGGGGCGACAAGGTTGACTATCAGAAGAACCATCTTCGCAGGCCGCCAGCGGGAAATGAGTGGCGTCAGATCGAAGGGAACTTCGTGCTGGCAAACCAGGATGGAGTGATCGTTTCGGTGCGCCGCGCACCGCACGGCAACTAGGCTGTCGCAGCTTTCAGTTGAGCATGAGATCCCAGGCCGGGCGGCCGAGTAGGGCCTGGGAACAGGGAATGGAGTATCGCGGGCGAAGAAAACTCCGTGGTGCTCCAGGTCCTGCACAAGCGATGTTGAGAGCGGGTTGGGAAGTGGACAACCCACAAATCTAAAAATGGAAGATAGAAATAATTGCGACGGAACAGTTGACTTACGGTCCCGTTCCGAGTTAAGTTGTAAGTGCAATGATTAGTCGAGTCAATCACGGATTTACACCAGCGACGGCGCAACCGTTGCAGGGTGCACCTATGTGATCGCTCGGAGGATTCTGTAATTGGATTCCACTTACCCTCTGAGCCAATTGGCCAGAGGGTTTTTAGTTTTATGGCGCTGATCCGAGATAGCTCAGCGGTAGAGTGGCTTCCTGTTAAGAAGCGAGACGTCAGTTCGAATCCGACTCTCGGAGCCACACATTGTGAGTTGTTCCCGGATCGTCTAACTGTGAGGACAGCAGGCTCTGAACCTGCAGATGGGGGTTAGAATCCCTCGCTGGGAGCCAGCGTTGCGTATCTTCTCGGATCGGCTAAATGGCAGGCCAGGGGCCTTTGAAGCCTCGAATGGATTGGGTTCGAATCCCCCTCCGAGAGCCAAGTTCGCGGGGCACCGACGATTGGTCGTTGATCGTTGGGGTGGCCAAGCGGTGATCGTACAGCGGCAAGTACGGCGGTCTTCCAAACCGCACACGCGAGTTCGAGTCTCGCTCACCGCTCCATGCTTGAGGGAAAGGAATGCTTGACGCGACGCCCTATTAGCTCAACGGGATGAGCATGTGTTTCGTAACCACAAGATTGGCGTTCGAGGCGTCAATGGGGCTCCATAAGAAGGTGCTCGGGTGAAAGGAGGAGGGAAATGAGTTTGATGCGAAGACCGGTACTACAACTGAATGCATCGTATGAGGCCCTCCGCATCATTCCGGCCATGCGAGCGCTGAAGCTTGTGACCAAAGGGAAAGCTGTGGTGGAGTTAGCTACGAATAAGTTGATCTATCCGGGTATCTACCTGCCGAGCGTTATTCGGTTGGTGGCGTACAAGCATGTTCCTCTGCGGATGCAGGTGACCACGCGCCGCAACATCCTGGTGCGGGATGGATACCGCTGCCAGTATTGCGGAGAGAAGTTTCGTGGGGGCGACTTGACCCTTGACCATGTGATTCCCAGATCGCAGGGAGGAAAGAACTCCTGGGAGAACCTGGTGGCGTGTTGCAGAAAGGACAACCACCGGAAAGCAGACAGGACGCCGGAAGAGGCAGGGATGCCGCTCAAGCGCAGGCCGTTGCCGGCAAGCGTTCACACGGGCAGGTTCATTCTGCGGTCGATGGGACTTGCGGTGAATGAGTGGGGCCGGTACTTGTATGCCGACTCCGATGGCGACTGGCGCTTTGCCGTTCGCGGATGAAGATGGGGCCGGTTGAACAGCTCGGCGGTTCTATTAACCGCTGAGGTTGGGGTTCCAATTACCTTTGCCGGCTCCTGGATTTAAGGGGACTGAAGCCAAACGGTGCGGCGCGTGATTGTGGATCACGTGTTAGAGGGTTCGACTCCCTCCTTTCCCTCCAATATGTGGGCCTGTAGCTCAGTTGGCAGAGCGCCGCACTTGCAATGCGGAGGCCGGGATATCGATATTCCCCAGGTCCACCAGATATTGGCTTCGTAGCTCAGAGGGCGCGAGCGTTCAGTTGAAGGCGTGAGCGTCGCGGTCTCGAAATCCGCCGAAGCCACCAGGATGTCTGCGCGTAGCCTAGCCTGGCCTGAGGCACTCGCTTTGGGAGCGAGATTACGGGAGTTCAAATCTCTCCGCGCAGACCAAATGTTGCGCACCTGTGGTGTGAAACGGATGAGCCACCGCGCTACGAACGCGGGTTGAGGTCAAGAACCTCTATGCAGGTTCGAGTCCTGCCGTCCGCACCATTTGTTCAGGCCGAAATAGCTCAGGTTGGAAGAGCGCCTGCCCGGTATACAGGAGGTCAGCGGTTCGAATCCGCTTTTCGGCTCCAGTGTTTGGTCCGTAGAGGAAGAGCTTAGTGCGGAGTAGCTTAGGTGGTTGAAAGCACTCGATCAATAATCGAGAGATCAGGAGTTCGAATCTCCTCTCCGCAACCAATTTGATACCTCGGTCATTCCGCAGAGCTGTTCGAAAACGGACACCCGGATCGCGGGCGGACGGACCGGGAGCGGGAGCCAAGTGCGGAGGGTACGGTCAAGTTATTGCAGGCCGTGGACTTACGTTTGGAGTGCTTTGGAGCACTGCGTGCATCCAGGTAGCGCAATACTCTTATTCCCCAAGAGCAAAGTTCCTATGGGAGGCGGCTATGGCCGGTCTGCTTCGGGATGTTCGCTTTGCGTTGCGGCAACTTCGCAAGAATCCGAGGTTCACGATTACCGCGACGGCGATGCTGGCGGTCGCAATGTGCGCGAACAGCACAGTACTGAGTTGGATTGACGGCACGATGCTGCATCCGATTCCGGGAGAGCACGATCCCAGCAATCTGGTGACAGTGATGCGTGGGGAGTGGAATATCTCGCCGTCTCCGCCACTGTCGTATCCCGATTATCGCGACCTGCGGGATGAGAATCACAGCTTGAGCGGGCTGATTGGGTACAACCATGACTGGCTCACGCTGACGGGCGGCGGACAGCCAGAGCGGATTTACATTGCAAATGTCTCGTCGAATTTCTTCAACATGCTGGGCATCAAGCCTCTTCTCGGGCGATTCTTTCTACCGGAAGAGGAGACACGACCGGACGCCGTTCCCTATGTGGTCCTGAGCTACTCGTTATGGAAGAACCGCTATGCGGCTGACCCGGCGATTGTTGGCAAGGGTATTGAGATTGCCCGGCATCCGGTGACAGTTGTCGGTGTTGCTCCGGAGGGGTTCATTGGAGCCATGCCGGGGATTCGCGAGGATGCATGGCTGACGCTGAATCCGGTTGGAGCAAATAGCTGGCGCATGACGAATCGCGGAGAGCCTTTTCTGAACGTGGTGGGAAGGCTGCGGCCGGGAGTGAACCGGGAGATGGCAACGCAGGATCTGGACACGATCATGCGACGGATGGTGGCGGCTTATCCGAACGAGCACATCGGGGTCAACACCATCACGATTGACCCGATGTGGCGCTCGCCGTTTGGCGCGAACGGCTACATGGCGGAGACGCTTCCGATACTGCTGGCCATTGCCGGTGTGGTGCTGCTGCTGACGTGTGCGAACGTGGCCACGTTGACGCTCGTGCGATTTGTATCGCGCCGCCGCGAGATGGCGATCCGGCTGTCGCTGGGCGCGAACCGTGTGCAGCTGATGAGGCAGATGCTGCTGGAGGGGGCGATTCTTTCACTCTGCGCCGGAGCGGTAGCACTTCTACTCACGTCGTGGACCGCAAAAGCATTCGGATGGTTCATTCCGCCCAATTCTAACCCGATGGCATTGAGCGGAATGGTGGACTATAACGTGGTGCTCGGGATCGTGGGGTTGTCGATATTGGCGGGCGGACTTTGCGGGGCGTTTCCAGCCTGGCGGTCGTCCAATGTGCCTGCGGTTGAGGTGCTCAAGGAAGAAGCGGCGAGCGTCTCCGGAGGCTCTCGCAACCGCCATCTGATCAGTGGCCTGGTAGTGGTCCAGATCGCGCTTTCGCTCGCGCTGCTTGTGAGTTCCGGCCTGTTTCTGCAGACTCTGCACAATATCTCCGACGGAGATCCGGGGTTCGAGCAGGACCACATTCTGACCGCGTCGGTTGGGCTGAATATCGCCGGCTACAGCAACGACGAGGCGGCGGTGATTCGTCGCAAGATTCTGGATCGCGTGTCCGCAATGCCGGGGGTAACGGTTGCATCGCTCACCGACTGGGTTCCGATGAGCTTTACCCGGAAAACGGCCGAAGCCTACCCGACCGAGTATGTGCCGCGGCCCCATGAATCGCTGGAGGTGCGCAGGGCAGATGTTACGCCCCGGTATTTTGAGACTCTTGGCATTCCGATCATCGAGGGTCGCGATTTCACTCAGGATGACAACGAAAAGGCGCCGCGGGTACTGATTTTGGACGAAACGGCCGCACACCGCTTCTGGCCCGGCCAGAATCCGGTAGGCAAGAAGCTCTCGATCTGGGGTCACCCGGTTATTGTTGTTGGCGTGGTGAAGAATTCAAAGCATCAGTTCATGAATGAGCGACTTGAGTCAACGGTCTACATGAACTTTATTCAGGACTCAGATAACGAGACGATCGTCCAGGTGAGAACGAAGGGCAACCCGATGGATTTGGCGCCATCGGTGGAACGGGCGATCCACGAGATCGACGGAAGGCTGCCGGTATTCGATGTGCGCTCGATGCGTGAGACAACGCAGGTGGCGAGGATTTTTGCAGTCATGCAGAGCACATTTGCGGCGATCTTCGCGGTGATTGCGCTGCTGTTGGCAGCTACCGGCATCTACGGGGTGGTGGCGTACCGCACAAAGTTACGGACGCACGAGATTGGAGTGCGCATGGCTCTGGGTGCTTCGCGCGTGGATGTGCTGCGCCTGGTGCTGCTGCAGGGAATGTGGCTTACCCTGGCGGGACTGGCGCTTGGGCTGGCTGTTGCGTTCGGGCTGACGCGCTTCATCGCTGGACTGTTGTATGGAGTGAGTGCCGACGATCCGATGACGGTGATTGGAGTGATGACGCTGCTGGGAGCAATATCGGTGCTGGCCTGCTATCTTCCGGCGCATCGAGCGATGCATGCCGATCCGGTGGCTTCGATTCGGGAGCTTTGACGCATCCTTCTTCATGAACAAGACGGGTGGTCCTTAAAGCCCGTGCGTTTCGTGTGGGCGGCGAGGGCGGCGGCGCGGTTACACTTGGGAGTTGCCGATAGTGCCAGGGTTCAGGGCTCAGGGGTCAGAAGAGCCGCGAAACGACGATGAAGTCGATTCCAAGGGCTGAAAGGTAGGAAGGGATGAAGCTTAAGGATCAAGTGATGTTTGCGAATCTGGCCATCTTTGGCGGGATGGTGGTGGCTTATTTTCAGGGATTTCCGGTACTCAACATTTTGCTCTGCGGGGGGCTGGCGTTTTTGTTGGTGAGCTGGTTCTTCTTCCACCGGATGCGACAGGCGAAGAGGCAGAAGAGCAGTGAAGAAGTGAAGTAATGACGTAGTGAAAAAGCGAACAGTGGACGGAAACGCAGTGAAAGAGTGAAAAAGTGAAGTGGTGAAGCGGCGGGCGCTGGCTGATTGGGATTGTGACGGCGCGAGAGCGGGCGAGCATGGACGGGGCAGGGGCGGAGCGCATGACGCAAACAGATCAAGACCTGTATTGGATGGAGAGGGCGCTGGAGCTGGCGCGGCGGGGGATTGGCGTGACGAGCCCGAATCCGGCGGTGGGGTGCGTAGTGCTGGATCGCGGTGGACAGGTGGTGGGAGAGGGCTGGCACGAGTACGACCTGCTGGATCATGCCGAGGTGGTGGCGCTGAAGGAAGCGCAGCAGCATGCGGGGGAGCGGGTGAAGGGCGGGACAGTGTATGTGACGCTGGAGCCGTGCAACCACACGGGGCGGACGGGGCCGTGTACACAGGCGCTGATTGGGGCGGGCGTGGCGCGGGTGGTGATGGCGACGTCGGATCCGAATGCCAAGGTGGCAGGACATGGGGCAGAGGCGCTGCGGGCGGCTGGGGTAGCGGTGGAGATGGGCGTGCGCGAGGCGGAGGCGCGGCGATTGAACGAGGGGTTCGCGTGCTGGGTGACAACGAATCGGCCGCTGGTGCTGATGAAGGTTGCGATGACGCTGGATGGAAGGATTGGTCCACCGCCGGGAGTGCAGAAGCCGGGCGAGCCGTATTGGATTACGAACGAGCTTTCTCGGGCGGCAGTGCAGCCCTTGCGGTGGGCGGCAGACGCGGCGGTGACGGGCGTGGATACGGTGCTTGCGGATGGGCCGCTGCTGACGGACCGGAGCGGGATGCGGCGGCGGCGGAAGCTGCAGCGGGTGGTGCTGGACTCGGCGCTGCGCATGCCGCTGGAGTCAAAGATGGTGAAGACGGCGGACGGCGACGTGGTGGTGTTTACGGTTTCGAGCGACAGGGGGAAGATTGGCGAGTTGGAGAAGCAGGGTGTGCGGGTGGAGGTGCTGCCGGCGGAGGCGGGGCGGGTTCCGCTGGGGAAGGTGCTGGATAAGTTGGGGTCGGAAGGGATTTTGACAGTGATTACGGAGACGGGGACGCGGCTGAACACGGCGCTGCTGGCGGGCGGGCTGGTTGACCGGGTGCAGTTGTTTGTTTCGCCGCAGATTATGGGGTCGGATGCGGTTCCGGCGTTCAAGGGGATGGCGCAAGCAATCAGGATGGCTGAAGTTGAGGTGGAGCGGTTCGGGAATGATTTGGGGCTGGGGTCGCTGCTGAGGGACCCGTGGAAGGGCAGCCGCTAGCTGCTAGCTTCTGATGGGCGAGGGAAGAGCGATCAGACTCGGGGATCGTTCGGCGGATCGCCGTAACTGCGGATTTTGTGGAAGACAGCCGCGAAGGCGACTATTGCTGCGATGACGGCGGTGGGAGGCGCAACAACAAGGCCCCACTCGCCCATTTCGCCGCTCAATAATGCAGAACAGAGCCAGGCCGCGCCCACGAATGCGAGAACTGCTGCGAAGACTGAAGCAACACTGGCCATCACTACTGCGACAATGCTCTCGCCGAACGTGGATTTCATGGGTGAATCCATCTTATGCGTTCGCTGCGGCTAAGCTCGGCACTCTGGTCAGGTTGACCGTCTGTTCCCTTTCAGGATGAGCGCTCATTTTGAGGGTGAATGAGGTGCGGGGAGTCGGGTATATTCCCTGAATGAGAGCTGTTGGCTTCCCCCCTTCCTCGGAGAATCTTCAGGGCAAATTGCGTGTGTATTGTGGTGCGGTCACAAGGGCGTGGCCGGGGATGGTTGGTGGTCGGATGCCGACTTCCAAATCTGCGATCACTTCGAAGTTCGCCTTCACCTCTGGCATCGGGCTCGCTTCCGCGTTCGTGCTGGCTACGGGGATTGGGTGTTGTACGGCGGGGGCGCAGGGGATGGCAGGGATGCCGGGGATGGCGGATATGGCGCCGGTGATTGCGCCGGAGCAGTTGCCAGCGCCGGTGAAGATGACGGGGATTGGAAACAGCCACATCACGATCAAGGCGAGCGCGGAGGCGCAGGCGTGGTTTGACCAGGGGCTGAGCCTGCTGCACGACTTCTGGGATTACGAGAGCGCGAAGGCGTTTGAGCAGGCGATACGGGTTGATCCGAAGTGCGCCATGTGCTGGTGGGGGCTGGCAGAGGCGGAGGGGATGCGCGGCGACGAGGGGAATGCCGTGTATGGGAAGAAGGCGCTGGCCGAAGCGATGAAGCTGAAGGATCACGCGAGCGCGACAGACAAGCTTTACATTGAGGCGGCGGATGCGGAGTCGCGGGCGAAGGAAGGCGACCGGAGCGAGCAGGTTGCGATACTGCGCAAGCTGGTGAAGAAGTCGCCGCAGGATACGCAGGCGAAGATCTTTCTGGCTGGCGCGGTGGGCGATGGGTTCGACGACAAGGGCGAGCCGAAGGATGGGCAGAAGGATCGGATCGCGATCCTGGAGGGAGTGTTGAAGGATGCGCCGAATGACTCGGCGGCAAACCACTACTGGATACATGCAGAGGAGCCGGGGAATCACCCAGAACTGGCGCTGAAGAGCGCGGCGTTGCTGGCGAGCCTGGCGCCGGACTCGGGACACATGGTGCACATGCCGGGGCACATCTTCTATCGGACGGGGAATTACGGCGAGGCGGAGAAGTGGTTTGAGGCGTCGATGGCGGTGGATGAGAAGTACCTGGCGGACTCGCATGTCTCGCCGGACGATGACTGGAACTTCGTGCACAACCTGATGTACGCGATCGCGAACCTGATGGAGCAGGGGAAGCTGAAGGAGGCTAGCGCGTTGAGCGATCATCTGTCGGCGGCGCGGGGACGGCTTTCGGCGACGCTGTACATCTGGAGTGCGCGTGACCAGATGGCGCGGATTGGGCAACGGCTGCCGGTGGCGCTGAGGGTGGGGGATTGGGACGCGGTGCTGGCGATGCTGGGGCAGGCGAATTTGGGTGAGGGCGAGAAGACGGAGAATTTGCGGTGGCTGGCGGCTGAACTGGGCGAGTATGCGAAGGGGATGAAGGGGCTGGAAGCGGGCGATGCAAAGGAGGCGCAGGAGGCGTCGGACCGGATGGATGCGGGGTTGTGGCGTGTGGATCGCGACAGCGCGGCGAAAAAGGACGAAAAGAAAGGCGACGCGGCGAAGGATGATGCGGCCAAGAAGAAGGATGAGCCGCCGATGGTGCCGGTGATGCCGGATGCGATGTCCGGTCCGCTGGTGAAGTGCCTGAGCGTGGCTTCGCTGGAGCTGAGGGCGGGACTGCTTGTGACGGAAGGCAAGCTGGACGAGGGCAAGAAGATGTATGCGAAGGCGGCGATGGAGGAGAAGAAGCTGGGATATCACGAGCCGCCGTTTTATATTCGGCCGGTGGGCGAGAACGAGGCCGCGGTGCTGATTCGGGTGAAGGACTATGCAGGGGCGAAGGAGGCGTACGAGGCGGCGCTGAAGGAGAGGCCGAACTCGGGGTTTGGGCTGTATGGGCTGGCGCGCGTGGCGGAGCTAAGAGGGGATGCGGCGGCGGCGCGGGAGGGGTACAGTCGTTTCCTGAAGGCATGGTCGGCGGCAGACGAGACGCTGCCGGAGGTGGTGCATGCCAGGGCGGTGACGAAGGGTGAGGTTGCACAGGGGCAGTGAAGACAGCAGTGATTGGTTGTTAGTGGTTAGGGAATAGGGAACAGGGAACAGGGAACAGAAAAGCGGTGATTGAGTGAAGTTGTGAGGAAGTCAACTAGTGAAAGTCTGATTCGAAGAGAAGGAGGCCGGCTATGAGCGGAGTACGAGTATTGGTGGGGACGAAGAAGGGTGCGTTTGTGTTGGAGTCGGATGCGAAGCGAGCAGCATGGGACGTGAAGGGCCCGTTCTTTGCGGGATGGGAGATCTATCACGTGAAGGGATCGCCGGTGAATCCGGACCGGATTTATGCGTCGCAGTCTAGTGGGTGGTCAGGACAGGTGATGCAGCGGTCGGATGACGGCGGAAAGACGTGGTCGGTAGTAGGGAACAAGTTTGCGTATGACGGTGTGCCGGGAACGCACCAATGGTACGACGGGACCCCGCATCCGTGGGAGTTCAAAAGGGTGTGGCACCTGGAGCCTTCGCTGACGGAAGCGGAGACGGTGTTTGCGGGCGTGGAGGACGCGGCGCTGTTCAAGTCGATGGATGGAGGTACGAGTTGGGTGGAACTCTCAGGGTTGCGCGGGGAGGGGAATGGGACAGACACGCTGGCGCCGAAGTGGCAGCCGGGTGCTGGCGGGATGTGCCTGCACACGATCATCATCGATCCTACGAATGCGGATCGGATGTACATCGCGATTTCGGCGGCTGGGGCGTTCAGGACGGATGACGGGGGCAAGAACTGGAAGCCGATCAACAAGGGTCTGGTTTCAGACTTCATGCCGGATCCGACGGGCGAGGTGGGCCACTGCGTGCATCATGTGGCGATACATCCGTCGAGGCCGGAGACGCTTTTCATGCAGAAGCATTGGCACATTATGCGTAGCGACAATGCCGGCGACGAGTGGAAGAAGGTGAGCGGGAACCTGCCGACGGATTTCGGATTTGTGATTGACGTGCATGCACATGAGCCGGAGACGATCTTTGTTGCGCCGATCAAGAGCGATGCGGAGCATTTCCCGTTGGATGGGAAGCTGAGGGTTTATCGGAGCAAGACGGGCGGCAACGAGTGGGAGGAGATGAGCAAAGGGCTGCCGGACAGGAATTGCTATGTGAACGTGCTGCGCGATGCGATGGCGGTGGACAAGCTGGACGAGTGCGGCGTGTATTTTGGGACGACGGGCGGACAGGTGTACGCGTCCGCGGATGGTGGCGAGAGCTGGAACGCGATTGTGCACGATCTGCCGGCGGTGCTGAGCGTTGAGGTGCAGACGTTGTGAGAGCAGTGGTTAGTGGTTAGTGATTAGGGACCGAGGGATCGGGACAAGGGACTGAGGGACGAGAGTCCAGAGATCAGAGGTCAGAGATCGAGACGCAGGGGACAGCGACGAGAGAGGTGCGGGTGGTGCTGCCGTATCATCTGCGGGTGCTTGCGGGGCTGAGCACGGGGGCGGGAAGCGAGGTTGCTCTTGAAGTGGCTGCGCCGGTGACGATTGCGCGGGTGCTGGATGCGCTGGAGGAGAAGCATCCGGCGCTGGGCGGGACGATTCGCGATTATGGGACGGGGAAGCGGCGGGCGTTTCTGCGCTTCTTCGCGTGCGGGGACGATTGGTCGCACGAGCAGATGGACAAGGAGTTGCCCGAGGCGGTAGCTGAGGGGAAAGAACCGTTGCTGGTGGTGGGAGCAATAGCGGGCGGGTGAATGTAGGGAATAGGGTATAGGGTATAGGGTCTGCGGATTAAGGGATTCGGGGCTTCCTGCGCAGAGAGCGCTCGAAGCGAGTGGAGGCAACGTGAAACGGTTCTACCTGCTGATTGTTGCCAGTGTGTTGTGCGGGATAGCTGTTTATCTGCGTTATCCGACCACTGAGTTGAGCGAGAACTTTGACGGCGTGAAGCCGGAGCTGACGCTTGAGGATGCAGGGGCATTTCATACTTTGAACGGAACGAATGTCGACGTGCTGGGAAGCGATTTGCAGGCGAACCTTTGCGCTGCGCCGGAGTCGGGCAACTGCGTGGATTTGGGCGGGACCGGGGGGAATCCGCAGGCGACGTTGCAGTCGATGAAGCCGATCGATCTGGAGCCGGGTGAAACGTACCGGCTGAGCTTTCAACTGATTGGCTCGCAGCGCGGGAATGAGACATCGACGACCGTGAGCTTCGGGCCGTACCGGGAAACCTTCGTGCTGGAATCGGGCGATAACAAGAGCGGCATTGTGAAGGATGCCTCGGTGACGGTAAGCGAGGCGCAGACGGCGTTTTTGACGTTTACCAACAACACGAAGACCGAGGAAGGCGCGCTGCTGGACAACGTGAGCGTGGTCAGCACGGGGGCAGGAAGCGGGGTTTCGGCAATCTCTCTGCTGGTGGTGGCCGCCGGGTGCGTTTTGTTGTTCTTTCTAAGGCCGGCGTGGCTTGGTAAGGTTGGCTGAATCTCTCCTCAGGCGTAGTCCCAGCGGCGGGCGATTTGGCGGGCGATGAGGAAGAGGACGACGCCGGTGGAGACCAGGACAGTAACCTGGGGCCAGAGGGCGGAGACGGGCATATCGCGCCAGAAGACTTTGGTGAATCCGTCGATGGCCCAGCCATTGATGGTGAAGAGGCCGGCGGTTTGCATGGCTTTGGGCATGAAATAGCGGGGGAACATGCTGCCGCCGATGGCGGACATGGACATGATGACGATGGTCGAGAGCGCGCCGAGCTGAGCACGCGAGCGGCAGATGCTGGCGAGGAGCATGCCGAATGCGGCGACAGCGAAGGCTGTGCTGAGGCCCATGACGACGAAGCCTGGGATGTGGTGGGGCAGATCGACGCGATAGACGAGCCAGCCGAAGACGAACATGGCGGTGAGCTGAGTGAAGGCGAGGAGGATGGCAAAGGTCATTTTGCCGGCAAGCAGAGTGCCCATGGAGACGCGGGAGGCGAGGACGCGGTCGAGGGTGCCGGATTCGGCTTCGTCGAGGAGGGAGCCAGCGGCGCCGCTGGCGGTCCAGAGGAGGAACATGACGCCGAAGGCCGCGGCGTAGACGGCGATCCGGGGGTTGGGCTTGTTTTCGCCGACGACAGCGCGGGAGTGGACCTGGATCATGCCTCCTCCGCCGGAGGACGAGGGTCGGTTAGCGTTGGCGGGGTCGGCCATATATTTGCGCATTGCGGCCATCTGGGCATCGACGCGCTTCTGCTGCTCGGGAGTGAAGCCACCGATGTTTCTGCCGGTGAGGTCCATGCCCTGCTGAGCCATGGTGGTTGGCATGGAGGTCATGGCGGCTTTTTGGAGAAGGCCATTCACCATTTGCGGGGCGATTATGTCGCTGGAGTCGTTGAGGAGCTCGATCTGCGTGGCGGGTTGTGCGGGACCAAAGGAGATGGGATGGAGGCCGTAGCCAGAGGGGATGATGAGGGCGACGGGGACATCGCCTGCCTTGACTGCGGCTTCAGCGGAGGCGGCGGTGTAGTCGGGGGGAGTTGGGTTTTCTTTCGTCGGCTCAGGTCCGGTGGCGACCTTCAATGAATCTTCATTCTGAAGGGAATGGAGAAGCTGGGCAGAGGCTTGGGAGTGGTCCTGATCGACGACAATGATGGAGATCTTTGGCGTAGTGGAACCGTGGCCGGAGTAAATCATGGCGAAGACGGCGAAGAAGATGATGGGGAGCAGGAAGCTGAGAGCGAGCGCAAAGCGGTCGCGGCGGAGGCCGATGAGGGCGATGCGGGCGATGTTGAGGAATTGTGGCATATTAGTCGCGCAGCTCCCTTCCGGTGAGGTGGAGGAAGACAGATTCGAGGTTGGGGCGGCGGAGGGCGAGATCTTCGAGGTCGAGGCCCGCGGCGGCGGCGGAGTCGAGGAGGCGGGCGAGATCGGTGGGGTGGTCGATGGCGAACTCGGCGGTGGAGTCCTTGAGGGAGCCGCCATGGGTGGAGGCCCAGACGGAGAGTGCTGGGGACGAGTCACGGAAGCGGGCGATCACCTGTGCGGAGGCGGTGAAACAGTTCTGGATGAGGGCCTGGTGGGTGTCGAGGGCGATGATGCGCCCGTGGTCGACGATGGCGATGCGGTCGGCGAGGCGCTCGGCCTCTTCCATGTAGTGGGTGGTGTAAATGATGGTCATGCCGCGGTCGCGCAGGGCCTCAATCATCTCGAAGATGCGATTGCGGGACTGTGGATCGACGCCGACGGTGGGCTCGTCCATGAGGACAAGGCGAGGCTGATGAATGAGGCCGGCGGCCATGTTGAGGCGGCGCTTCATTCCGCCGGATAGGGTTCGGACGAGGGCGTCGGCGCGATCTTCGAGGGCAGACCAGTTTAGGCACCAGGCGACGGCGTCACTGAGGGGCTTGCCGGTGAGGCCGGAGTAACGGCCGAAGGCGCGGAGGTTTTCGGCTGCGGTCAGGCGGGGATAGAGGGCGAGCTCCTGGGGGATCCATCCGATGGCGGCGCAGGCGGCAGGGGAGCCTGCGGGCGCGCCGAAGATGCTGATGGCGCCGGCGTCAGGAGCGACGCGGCCAACGATGGCGCGGATGAGAGTGCTTTTACCTGCGCCGTTGGGGCCGAGAAGGCCGAGACATTCTCCGGAGTGCAGCTCAAGGGAGATGTTGTCGACGGCTTTGACCGATCCGAAGTGTTTGACGAGGCCGGAGACGAGGAGCGGCGCGGGATGGGGCGGTGGCACGGGAAATACTGCGGCTGCCATGAGCGGACTCCTGCGGTTGGAGCGTTGGGGCAATCGTACAGCAAACGGAGGACTTGGATGTAAAACGCAACGGGAGGCAGAGAAGTTCCGTAAGGCTGCTGCGGGCACCTGCCATTCGGTTCACCGCGGCGAACGGTTTGCGCAACCAAGGGGCTTTGTGGTCTCTCACCCTTATTGCAAAAAACGCAGCAACGATAGGGCGCCCAGCGGTGTTGGCCCTGATTTCATCTGAGGGAGCGGTTCGCGTAGTGGGGCAAATTGGGTGGCCCGTATTGCTCAGACTGGGGGGATTCGGCTGACTAGTGTGAAGGACGGTAGGGTAGACAGGTTTCGGGTCGACCCTAGCGAGGAGAATCGATGAATGGATTAAGAGTTTTTGCGATAGCAGCGGTTGCAGGCGCTATGTTGGTGGCAGCCCCGCTGAAGGCGTCTGCCCAGATTTCGGTAGAGGTCGGAGTGGCCCCGGATTGTCCTTATGGCTACTATGACTATGCTCCGTATAGCTGCGTTCCCGACGGCTATTATGGTCCGGAGTGGTTCGACGGCGGCGTCTTCATTGGCGTTGGCCCGTGGTTTCACGGTCCGGAGAACTTCAAGGGGAATGTAGATAATTCCTTTGACCCGCACCACGGCTACAACGGACCGGCACCGAAGGTAGGCGAGAAGGCCTCTGCGCAGCGCAGAGATCCGGCGCAGTTCAAGGGGAACGAATCGCGCGATGGACGCGGTCACACGGGCGGCGAAAAGAAGTAACTGGCGGCAGCGGTCGCCGAGACGGATTGAATGCAGAAAGAGCGCGGCTGAGTCTGCGCTCTTTTTGCGTGAGGGTGTGGGTGTTGGGACTTACTTGCGGTAGATGGCGGCGAGATTGGCCCCGGCTTCGGCGTCTTCAATGACGGGGACGATGGTGATATCGAGTAGATCGGCCCACTTGGCGGCGCCGAGGTGGAGCAGGGCTGCGTTGTCGGTCTCGTAGAGGGAGAATCCGCCGCTGCAATCGGCTTTGTGCCAGCGGCCGAGAAGGGTGACTCCCGGGGTGGGTGCGGCCTCGCCGGCGAGGAACTTCTCAGCTAATTCCTGGACGGTTCCGGGAATGATGCTGTAGGTGGACATGAATTTCATGGTCGTTCTCCTGCGTTGGAATTTGCGGTGAACAGGGGGGAAAGCCGCGCGGCGATTATAGGCTCTGGAGCGGGGGATGGTCGCGTGAATTTATGTGCGCAGTCGAGGGGGGATTGCTTTCAAAAAAGGGGAATCCCAGGCCTCAAAAGCGGGGTGAAGCCTGGGATTCCGTTGGAGAGAGGGGAATGCCGGGGAGGCGGCCACGTTCGCTCCGTATAGCGGCTTCTGGGCGAGGCCGCAGGCAAATACTCAAGGGGCTAAGGAATGCGGGTGGGTATCAATACGACTCGTGATCCTGGTCGATTGGCCGACTACTTCCTGCGCTGAACTGATCGATTCCGGGTTCGCGGAGATCAAAGGGTGTAAAGCGGGAATGGGCTTCGTCCTCCCAGGCCTCGGTTTCACTCTGATTGCTGTGCTGGAGAAAGTATCGGTCGTCGATAGCGGCGAAGTAGCCACGAAAGGGACCCGCGTTTTCGTGCCGCGATTGCAGCGATCTGCGGAAGGCCATGGCGATACCAATGAGGAGTACCGGAGCGCCAATCAAGAGCAGGCTGAGGGTGGCATTGACCATTGGGTTCTCCTTTGAAGGCGAGGTCTCCGCAAGCCCTTTTCCAGGAAGCAGGGACAGACGTAGATGAATTGTGCAGGGAGCGAACCGGGCTGTCTGGTCAGAATTGCACTCTTTGGGGCGAAATAGCGGGCTAACCCGCAATGCTGTTCAGTTAAGGAAAGGTGCGGGCGGGGACGCCCGCACGACAGCCGGTCTGGAGACCGGCGCTACAAGCCGCCGCGCGGGTCATTTCCACTAACTAAACAGTATTAGGGCTAACCCGCAACTCTCACAAACAGCGCGAATGCCTAAAGCTCAAGACGGGCGCTGTGAATTTCGGCGACCGATGAGAAATGCGAATTAGTGTTCGTGCTTGCCGGGGCGGAGCATGAGTTCTCGGATGGCTTCGCGGGGATCCTTGCCGTTGTTGAGGATCAATTCCATCTGCTCGGTGATGGGCATTTCGACGTTGTGTTGGCGGGCGAGGCCGAGGGCGGCGCGGGAGGTGCGGACACCTTCAGCGACTTTGCCGCCGAGGCTCTCGAGGACCTCAGGCAGCTTGCGGCCTTTTCCGAGCGCTTCTCCGACGGTGCGATTACGACTGAGCGAGCCGGTGCAGGTGAGCACGAGGTCTCCGACGCCGGAGAGGCCGGCGAGAGTTTCGCGCTTGCCGCCGCAAGCCACAGCGAGGCGAGTGATTTCGGCGATGCCGCGGGTGATGAGAGCGGCGGTTGAGTTGTGGCCGAGGCCGACGCCGGCAGCGACACCGGCGGCGATAGCAATAACGTTCTTGAGCGCTCCACCGAGCTCGACGCCGATGACGTCGGAGGAGGTGTAGAGGCGAAGGGTCTCAGAAGAAAACTCAGACTGGATGCGGGCAGCGACGGCGGGGTCAGAGAAGGCGGTGACGATGGCGGTTGGCTGGCCCTGGGCGACTTCGATGGCGAAACTTGGGCCGCTGAATGCGCCGATGGGGAGAGCGGAGATGGAGCCTTCGGAGCTGAATACGCCGGTGGTTTGTACGGGGCTGAGGTAGGCTGAGCCGCCCGGGTCGAGCGAGATGGTGGGAGGCTCAAGGGCGAACTTTCCGGCGAGCGCTTCGGCGATGACTTCTGTCATGCGGAGGAAGGAGTTGTCTTCGACGCCTTTGGTGGCGGAGACGATGATGGGGCCCGGATGAAGATGGGGGCGAAGACGAGCGAGCGTGGGGCGGAGGAATTCAGAGGGGATGACGGAGACGACGATTTCAGCGCCGGAGATGTCGCTGTCATCGGCAGTGACGACGATGTCGGGCGGGAGCGGGAAGCCGGGCAGGAAAAGGGTGTTCTCGCGGGCGGAACGGATGGTGCGTGCTTCCTGCCCGCTGTGAGACCAGAGGACAATTTGGTGGCCGCCGCGGCGGGAGAGGGTAAGCGCGATGGCGGTTCCCCAGGCGCCGGCGCCAAGAACAGCAATGCGACTCATACGGTTGCGCTTTCAGGCTTCGAGGATTGCGAGCCGAATTTGGATTCAGTGCCGTTGATGAGGCGGCGGATGTTCTGGTGGTGTTTGGCGATGATGAGGAAGGCAACGATGCACTGCGCGGCGATGAAGAAGGGCGTGCGGGGGCCGGAGGACAGCATCCATGCGAAGAGCGGGAAGCTGGCTGCGCCGAGGATGGAGGCTAGCGAGACGTAACGGCTGATGAGAATGACGAGGAAGAAGACTGCGATGGCGGCGAGGGCGGCCCAGGTGGAGGCGACGAGGAATACGCCAAAGCCTGTGGCAACACCTTTGCCGCCTTTGAACCGGAGCCAGACCGGGAACATGTGGCCGAGGACGGCGCAGATGGCGGCAAGGGCTTCCATGTTCTGAACGGGGATGGGGGGGGCGAATGTGGAGACGATGTAAGCGGCGAGCCAGATGGCGGAGCAGCCCTTGAGCACGTCGAGGAGGAAGGTGGCAGCGCCGAGGCCCTTGCGGCCGGAGCGCAGGACGTTGGTTGCGCCGATGTTTCCGGAGCCAATGGCGCGGATGTCCTGCTTGAGGAAGATGCGCACCAAAAGATAGCCGACGGGGACAGAGCCGAGGAGATAGGAGACAGCGGCGATCAGGAGGGTTGCAGGATACATTCCGAAGGAAAGTGTAGCAGGTGGCACTCAGTCGGCGATGACGTCGCCGGGGAGGATGGGCTTGGTGCGATGGAGTTTGCCGTTGGCGGCGAGGAATGCCATGAAGGCGAGCGTGAGGATGTATCCGATGAGCTTGACCATGTTCGCTTCCTGTGTGCGAGGCAAGGATTTCCAGAGGATCAGGAGGACGGTCTGGCCGACGGAAGCAGCCCAAACGGTGCCGTAGAAGTAGCGGCGCTCGCGGCCTTCGCCCTTGGTGGAGAAGCCGACGCGGGGGAGTTTGCCGAGGATGCCGAGGAGAAGGATGACGGCACAGATTGGGGCGTAGGCGTAGTAGTAGATCTGCTTGAGGTACCAGGTGCCAGTGAAGGCGGCGAGGGCGGTACCGATCAGATTGAGGAGTGCGAAGTTGATGGCGGCGTTCCAGGCGAAGGTGTAGCAGACGCGGCGATAGAGGGGATTGGGGCGGTCTTCGTCGAAGCGAAGGATGTAGGGTTCGGGCTCGCATCCGGGCATGCGGCCACGGAGTCCAGCGATGCCGGTGCCGATCATGACGACGGCCAGCCAGAGGACGTTCCAGGAGCGGAATCCCTGAGAAAAGAGGGAAAAGGTGAGTGGGCCAGGAGAGAGAAAGAAGACCCAGATCCAGAGTGGCCAGTGGCAAAGCCTGTAGACAGGGGTATTGTGGTCGCGGAGCTTTCGCTCGTGCGCATATTCAACTTTTCCGCGGTATTCCATTGGAACTAGGGTATAGGGTCTGGGGTCGAAGGGTCTAGGGTGTGGAAGGCAGGGAACAGGGAACAGGGAACAGAAAACAGGGAAAACAGACCTAGCGGTCGCGGAGGGCGTTGCGGGCGGAACGGACTTCGGCGGCGAGGACCTGGAGGACCTTGAAGGCGAGGTGTTGGTCACTGGACATGAGGGCGAGGAACTGTTCGCGGGAGATGTAGCCGAGGACTGCGCCGGGGTGGGCAACGGCGGTGAGGGTGTAAGGCTCGTTACCGATGAGGCCGGGGAGGCCAAGGACGGCTCCGGGATCGGGCTGGAGGGAGACAATCTGCTTACCCAATGGGGAGTTCATGGTGAGGGTGGCGTTGCCGCTCTTGAGGATGTAGAGTCCGTCTGGAGTGTCGCCCTGGCGGAATAGGACGCGGTAGTCAGTGCACTCGATGGGGGCCGACTTTGGCTCGAGACCGTCGAGGAGTTCGGGATCGGCATGAAATGCGGCGGGATCGAGTTTCACGTTCAGTCTCCGGGGGCGAAGAATAGGGAACATTAGCGTCGGCCCCCATTTACTGTCGTGGCGGACGACACATGAGGATAGTCGCATCCGGGGGGAGGCGAAAGACGTGATGTCTATCACATATCGATGGTTAAATGACGGGGCGTTCATTGAACGGGTGTGGCTGGCGAAGGGAAAATGGGATTCAGAGAGAGGGGGGTGTGGCCTTGGTTAAATTACTCATAACGAAGGGCTTCAATGGGGTCGAGGTTGGCGGCGCGGATGGCGGGGATCATGCCACTGACGAGGCCAACTACGGCGAGAATGCCGGTGGCAACGAGGACGGAGACGGGGGAGATGATGAGTTGGATGTCGGCATCGTGGGCGTTTTTGGCAATGGCGGAGTAGAAGGTGATGCGGCCCACGCAAAGAGAGACGGCGTAGGCGAGGACAATGCCAGCGAGGCCGCCGACGCCGGTGATGGCGAGGGCCTCGGCGAGGAACTGGATGAGGATGTGGTGGCGGCGCGCGCCGAGAGCCTTTTCGATGCCGATTTCGCGGGTACGCTGCTGAACGGCGACGAGCATGATGTTCATGAGTCCGATGCCGGCGATGCCAAGGGTGAGCGCGCCGACGAGGGAGAGCAGGACCTGGAGGGCGATGGAGACGATGGCGAATTGATGGAGCTGCGTCTGGAGATTTGCGACGAAGATGGCGCGATGGTCAGAGGGGCGAAAGTGATGAGCGGCGGCGAGGGTGGCGCGGAGGTTCTTTTCGACGACTTCGTTGTCGCCTCGATAGTTGAACCAGATGCCGTCGATCCAGGTGGTGTCCTTGAGGTCGCTCATGGTGGAGAAGGGAATCCAGACGGAGGTGTTGATGTTGTTTTCGCCTTCGACCATTTTGGGTTGGAGGACGCCGACGATGGTGAAGAGGACACCGTTGAGGCGGATGGATTCGCCAACAGCGTAACCGCCAGAGAACAGCTTGGTCTTTGCGTCGGAGCCGATGACGCAGACGTGGGCGCGCTGCTGTTCTTCCTGGCCGTTGAAGAGGCGGCCTTCAGCCACGGTCATGGCGAGCATGTCGAGGCCTTGGGGGCGGAGGGCGTTGACGGACCAGGTGTAGGTGTGGAGGTCGTTCTTGATGACGACGTCTTGAAACATGACGGGAGTGATGGATGCGACATCGGGGACGAAGGTCCAGATGCGGTCGACATCGTCGAGATTGAAGCGGACGCGAACGCCAGCCTTGTCTCCGCCGGCCTGCTCTGAGGTTCGGCCGCTATAGACCTCCATGTGGTTGATGCCCCATTGAGCAAAGATGGCCTGGATGGCGCGGGAGAAGCCTGCGCCATAGGCGAGCAGCAGCACAACCGTAGCGATGCCCCAGGCCATGCCGATCATGGTGATGGCAGTGCGTCGGCGGTTGTAGACCATTGCTTCCCAGGCCTGGCCGAGAATGTCTTTAAGCATCGTCGCTGCGCTCCTTGCAGTGGTTAGTGATTAGTGGTTAGTCTCTGCGATGTCTGCTTTAAGCTATGCGACAAGCGGGCCAAAAGGACCTCGCAATTGAACCAACCGTTCTCGCGTCGTCGACATTTCACCAGTAGCTCTATCCCCGTCGGTCCACCAACCAACCACTAATCACTAACCACTAATCATTGTTTCTTCACTCCCGGCGGAGGGCTTCAATGGGGTCGAGGGCGGCGGCTTTGCTGGCGGGGTAGAGCCCGGCGGCGATGCCGCAGAGTGCGAGCGAAACGATGGCGAGTGCGGCGGACCAGGGGACGAGGCGCGGCGGATCAAAGCCGGGGACTTTGCCTGTGAAGAAGTGGTCGAGCAGCCACATGAGGCCACCAGAGAGGGCAATTCCGAGGAATCCGCTGATGGTGGTGAGGAGCAGGCCTTCCCAAAAGAATTGCGCGAGGATGGCGCTCTTTGTAGCGCCAATGGCCTTGAGGACGCCGATTTCGCGGGTACGCTCGGTGACACTGACGAGCATGATGTTGATGATGCCGACGGCGCCGAGGCCGAGAGTGACGACACCAACGCCGCCGAGGAAGACGTCCATTGCGTCAAAGATTGCGCCGACGAGTTTCTCCTGCTGAATGGTGTCCCACTCGTCGAAGGCTTCTTTGAGGCTGGGGTCGAAGTTGTGGCGCTGGCCGATGACGCGGTGCACGGCAGGGACAGCGGCGGAGCTGTCGCCCTTGATGGCGGGGTGGTAGATGATGCCGGTAAGCGCATCGCGAGCGACGTTGTCGCCTTTGTATGCGAAGAGCTCCTGCATGATGGAGATGGGGATGTAGAGCTTTTGATTGTCGCTGTCGTTGTTGCCGTGGCTGATGGGATCGACGCGGCCGACGACGGTGAAGGAGACATCGTTGATGATGATGCTCTCGCCGACGGAGGGGTGGCCGGGAAACAGCAGGGCAGCGCTCTTGGAGCCAAGGACGACGACGCGTCGGCGGTCGGCGACATCCTGGGCATCGATGAAGCGTCCTTCGGCGATGGGAACAAAGCGCATTTGAGCGAAGTTGGGTTCGACGCCGGAGACGCCGCCGCTGGTATTGGAGAATGCGCTGACTTCGTACATGTCTCCGCGGCTGAGAAAGCCGGAGACGTCTTTGACCTCAGGGAGGGCGCGAATGGCGGCTTCGTCGCCGAGGGTGAACTGATAGGGGCGCATGCCGGTGTGCTGATTGGCGACGGCGGGGATGGTTGAGTCCCACATCATCACAATGTCGTTGCCGAAGCTGGCGAGGTTGCGATGCTGGCCTGAGCGGAAGCCTTCGCCAAGCCCGACAAGGACGAGGAGCGAGCCGACACCCCAGGCGATGCCAAACATTGTGAGGATGGTCCTCACCGGGTTGGCGAGCAATGCGCGAAGCACTTGTCCGAGAGTGTCAGAGAATGACTGCATGATTTATGGACGCCTGGGGCCCTGGAGTGGCTCGTTTAAGGATACGCATGGAGGGGGGCGGAGGTTCCGATGGTGCAAGTTCAAAGTTCACGGTATGCGGTTCTCAGTCTTCAGAAAAGAAGGGACCAAGGGACTGAGGGACTGGAGACGCAAGGGAACTTGGGGCGGGGGAGTTGCGTAAAGTGAAGGAGCGGGTGACAGGACAGCGCTGGACTCGTCTGAGCAAGTAGTTACCGCAAACGTCCATTGTCATGGGAAGCGTAAGTGAATAGCCGGATTGAGTGGCTGAAGTCGGAGCCGTATGGGCTGGGCCTATGTGTGTCAGGCCCGTGTGGGTGATGCCTGACAGGATTGCGTGAAGTTAGAGACGCAGAATTAGCTCAACAACTTAGGAGGAAATGTGGCTGGGTCGCGTAGAGGCAAGTGGTTCTGGATCTGGATTGGTATGGGGGCGCTGGTGGTGCTTCTGGTGAGCGGCGTGGCTGTGGCGATGATGATGAAGCGGGGCACGATTGATGCCAACCACCTAGCCAAAGCGACGCGGGGCGACGTGGCGAAGAGCGTGGTTGCCACAGGCAAGATCCAGCCGATTACGAAGGTTGAGGTGAAGAGCAAGGCCTCAGGAATTGTGGAGCAGCTTTTTGTCGACATCAACCGCGTGGTGAAGAAGGGCCAGCCGCTGGCGCAGCTCGACAAGCAGGAGATTGAGGATCAGGTGGCTGCGGCGAAGGCGCAACTGGCTTCAGCGCAGGCGAACGTGACGACGTTTGAGGCGAATATTGAACAAGACAAGGTGAATGCGGCCGCTCCTGATCTGCCGATGTACAAGGCGACGCTGGATCGGAACACGGAGATGCAGCGCGAGGGCATTGTGAGCCGGCAGGCGTTGGACGATGCAGACAAGGACTATCTGGCAGCTCTGACGCGGCGTGATTCTTCGAAGGCGCAGATTGGGGTGGACACGGCGAAGCTGAAGCAGGCGCGGGCGCAGGTGTTGCAGTCTGAGGCCAGTCTGAAGCAGTTGGAAGAGCAGCTTGGGTACACGACGATTCTGGCGCCGATGGATGGCGAGATTCTGAGCCGGGATGTGGAGATTGGCGATGCAGTTAGCTCGATCCTGGTGCTGGGGTCGACGGCCACACTGGTGATGACGGAAGGCGATACGTCAGAGGTGTACGTGCAGGGCAAGGTGGACGAGGCGGATATTGCGCACGTGTACATGGGGCAGCCGGCGCGTATCAAGGTAGAGAGCTTTCGCGATCGGACATTTCAGGGCAAGGTGACGAAGATTTCGCCGATGGGCGTGGAGAAGGACAACGTGACCACGTTTGAGGTGCGGGTTTCGATCAACAATCCTGGCGGAGAGTTGAAGGCGCTGATGACGGCGAATGCGGAGATTCTGCTGGACGAGCACAAGGGCGTTCTGACGGTGCCGGAGAACGCGGTGATGTATGACAAGGACAAGAAAGCCAGCGTGGAGATTCCTGACAAGAGCCAGAAGGATGGGAAGAAGAAGATTCCGGTGACGGTGGGGTTATCGAATGGGAGCGTTACGGAGATTGTGGCGGGGCTGAAGGAAGGGGACCAGGTGGTGTTGCAGGACTAGTGGAGCAGTTCGAAGTTCATAGTTCGTAGTTCACAGTTTTCGGCGAACAGGAAACAGGGAAAAGGCCTTCGGCGGTGAGATTGCCGGGGGCCTTGGTGTTTTCAGGGGTTGTAGGGGAGTTTGGGTTTGCCCGGCGGATTTCACTTGGCAGTGGTTGCGGATTTGGGACGACGGGTTGGGCGGGGCGGGATGTAGTGAAAGCGGATTAGGTAGATGTTGCTGCCTTTGCCGTGCTGGGCGACTTTGAGCAGGTCGAGAACGCCGGTGAATCCAGATTCGCGGGCGAGGGCTGGGGTGATGTCGGGGAAGCCGATGGGGGTGATGGATTCGATTTCGATTTCACCGTCGCCCATGCGGTAGCGGTTGCCGATTTTGACGTGGGGGCTGGTCCATATGCGGACGGTGCACGTGATGTCGCCGCGGATGACGCCATCGCGGAGGCGTTTGGTGAAGACCACTGCGTGGATCTCCTCTCTGGACGAGTTCATTGTAGATGGGGCGGTGTGGGCTGGAGTTTGGGATGGCGGTTCCCAGGTCCCCAAATGCGAGGGACCTGGGGCGCCCGGCGATACTACTTCGGCTGAGTGAGGGAGATCATGTAGAGAATCTCCTGGTGGTAGGCGACGCCGAACGGGACGAGGCAGAGGGCGATGACTATGGCGAGGGTCAGTGATTTCTCGCGGACCCATTCGGGCGCTTCGCCTGCCAGAAGCCAGAACGGCGCGGTGAGGAGAAGAGCCAGAAGGGCCAAAGAGAAAAACTCGCACATGAGGAGCCGGCGCGAGATGACTGCTGCGACAGATCCGATGGCGATGTTGCCGAGCCGCTGTTGGGCTTCAAACTTTCGCGAGTTGTCGCAGATGACCATGATGAGGTCGAGGGTCCGCTCGAAGAACCAGAGTATTGCCATGGAGGCGAGGGCAGACGCCGCGGTAAAGAAGAACAGGATGCGTGGCGCTAGCTTGTTGCCGGGATCGGGGCGTTCGGTTTCTTCGTCGTGCTGAGCGCAGAATATCTGGAAGATAACCAGTGCGGCAATGCAGGCGATAGTGATGTAGATTGCCGCGGTGAAGGAGCTGGTTACGGCGGCCATCGACCCTGCAACGGCGCGGACGCCAGTTCGCCTGTCTGATGCGATCTGCTGAAATGCTGTAAGGATTCCGAATGCGCCGATGAGCACCTGAGGCGCGATGGAAGTGAGAGCGAGCAGGATGCCGGGAAGGACCGCGGGCATGCGGAGGCGACGCCGAAAGAGCCATAAGATGGCGATAAGAATGAGGGTAAGGACTGGCCCAACAAACGCCATCGCGAAGGTGATGGATGGGTAGGCTGATACTGAGTCCAGTGCGCCGTTCATATTGAGGGTCTCCGAAGGTTGCGATCATTATCGCTTCTAGGTGTCCGACGGTAAACAACTCATGAGAATTGCTATTGCTTGAAGACCAGGGAAGCTATTGCTTAAAGACGAGGGGCGGGCCGCTGACTTTTTTCACTTTGAGATCGTCAATGACTTCGATGCGGTCGGCTACTGTAACAAAGGGAATGTTCTTGTCCATCCCGTAGTCCTTGCGGTCGAAGAACATTGTCCCCTTAATCTCGGCGTCTTCTTTGTCTTCAACGGTAACGACTAGCGTCAACGTTTCTGACTTCGTTACGCCGTGTATGGTGAAGTCGCCATCCACATCAAAAGCAACGGGGCCGGTCTGCGTAATCTTTGTGGAGTGGAAGGTGATGAGCGGGTCGTGCTTCACATCGAAATAGTCTTTGCCCTTCATCGTTTTGTTCTTCAAGCCGCTTCCGGTGTTCACGCTGTCTGCCTGAATCTTGATGTCGAGGACGGCGGTGGTCACGTCGGCCGAGGCGAAGGTGAGGGTGGCGTCCCACTTGTCGAATGTGCCGGAGACGGGGATGGAGGACTTGACGATGAACTTGAAAGAGCTTTCTTCCTTCGATATCGCTGCGACGGGAACGTCCTGTGCCTGACTCACGAGTGCGGACACTCCGGAAGTCATGACGCAGAGGACACAGAGACAAAGACATTTGAGGGCAAGCCGCTGAGACATGAAATTCCTCCCTGGGGTGGGGCTAGATTATCAAACTGCAACTCGCTTTTCGGAGAGATGGCGCTGCGGATGGAGAAGGCGCTTGGCGTGAAGATGGATACGCTGATGATGAGGCAGTCGGCGTATGAGATTGCGCAGACGCGGAAGCGGGAGGGGGAGATTCGGGTGCGGCGGGTGAGGGTGGTGGCGTGAGGTCCGGCTATTTGGGGGCATTGGCTGCGCTTGGAGGGCTTTGGTGGGACGCAAATGCCCTTTCTGAGATCAAGGTAGTCTCAGTGCCGTCATCGAATCGGAGCGGGATGGCCTTGAGCGCATCAAGATCGGCTTGGGTGTTGGCTTCCATGAGGCATTCCGCAAGACCCTGTGCGGTAGGAATGAGGGTAACTGCAAGGTAACGGTGTGGGTCACGCGGGTCATTGGGAGCGATTCTGGATTGCATGGCCCAAACCGGATGCGGGCCAAAGAGCCCCGAGGCGGTTTTGATGCTGGTGAAGACGTAGCGTTTGGAGAGCTTGTCGATGCCGGATTGGCCGATGGTGGGGAGGGTCTCGGGGCTCAACGGGAGCCCGACGCAGTCTCGCGTATATGCGATCAGGATCATCATCCGCGACTGGTCTTCACGGCCCGCTGCAAGCAGCGGCTGGGCGCATTGAACGGAGACTTGTTCGTTCGGGGTCATGGGCCTTTGTTCGACAATTGCTTTCGCCGCGTCAACGGCGCGCTGCGCATTCGTGATCGCGAAATCCTGGGGAATCGCGAGGGCGAATCCTAGTCCGCTGTCGAAATGATGTGAAGCACTGAGATCTCCGCCGGTGGAGCTGCCTGGGGCCGAGGCCGAGTTCGCAATTTCTGAGAACTTCCGGGGGTGCGCAAAGGCGTCAGCAGGAACCAATGCTGTCTGAGTGCCGTCGGTGAATTTGAGGACCGTGGCCATCATGGCGTCAAGCCCCGCACGGGTTCTTCCCATGAGAAAGAACTCTGCAACTCCGTCAGGGACGGGAGCGAGAACAATGGCCAGGTAGCGGTCCGCTTCCCAAGCAGCTTCCTTGTTTGACGCAGGGGTCCGCATGACAGCAAAATTGTGCGCTCCAGCAGCGAAAAAAGCGTATTCGGGATTGCGCATTGTGTACTTCTTCTGAAGGTTGATGGTGTCAGTTGCAATCAGGAATTGCAGATTCTCCTGCCCAATGGCGGTGTGGAAGCACGACTGCGGATAGATGGTGAGAATTACCTGGCGAGAGTTATCTTCGGGTGTTGCAACGAGCCGAATATGCGAGCAGGTATGCGTGGGCGGAGGAATGGTCGAGTCCTGTTTCAAGGACTCCACCCATTTCTCGGTGTTGAAGATTTCGAGGTCCGCCGGGATTTCATAGGTGAAGCCGGCGAGGATATCGAAGTGATGCGATACGTTTTTGTCGTAGGGAATGAGACCACTCGATGTGGACGCGGCGCCAAGGCGGGTTATGTCTTCATTCGGGGCCTGCCCGGGATCGAGCACGCCGGGCGGAATCAGCTCAGTTTCGACGCCGCCAGCGAGGTGGATATGGGCACGCTCGAAGCTGGATTGAGCCTGCGCAGTGAGCAAGTGAGCGGATACATATACCAGCCCTTTTGGGAGGACAGTGGCGAGGTATTCGATGGTCTCAGTCTGGTCAGGGAAGCGATGATTGGAGCCCCTGGTTCGGAGGAGCCAAAACTTCTGGCCTGAAACAGAGAATCCCCCGTTTTCAGTTTTGCTTAAGTCATACCCCCGGCTGATGGAATTCATGGTGCGGCGACTGAAGGCGTCCAAGTCGGGTGGTGCGCCCATGCATTCGGTGGTGATGACACCGACGATGAAGGTGGAGCGCGGCTCGGCGGTGCGAGCGCTGAAGATATTCTGCGAACACTCGATGCTGCGGCGATAAGGATCGGTCTGGGATTGGGGATCGAGGCTCAGCTTCTCGGAGGGCAGAATCGGACCGAGTTGGCCGCCGGACCAGTCGGATGGGTAATAGATATCGAAGCCGAATTCGCTGGAGAAGGTGCGCGGCGCTGGGGATTGCGTGTGGCTGGCCTGTTGCGGACTTGCGAGGATTGACACGCTGAAGGCGATTGCAGCAATCAGGAGGAGAAGAGTCGAATTGCGGGCTTTCATGTTGCGGAGAGTTTACCATCCGCCACGGGAGCGGATTGTGACAGGAATCTCTGCAAGAAGGCTCAATCCGGATAGCTACCGCAGCCTGCGGCGGATTAGATCTAGGGCTTGCTGGGTGGTGAATTCGCGGACGCGGGAGCGGTCGCCGCGGATGTTGCGCTCGTGGCACTCGGTTTTTTGGGCGTCGGAAAGGGCGATGTAGACGAGGCCGACAGGTTTCTCGTCTGTTCCGCCGCTGGGGCCGGCGATGCCGGTGACGCCGAGGCCGAGGGTTGCGCCGGTGCGGATGCGGATGCCGCGGGCGAGCGCTTCAGCGACCTGGGCGGAGACTGCGCCGTGCTCGGCGATTAGCTCGGGCGGGACGCCGGCGAAGGCGTACTTGAGCGCGTCGGCATAGACGACCGCGCCGCCGAGGAAGGAGCGCGAGCTGCCTGCTACCTGGGTGATTCGCTCGCCGATCATGCCTCCGGTGCAGCTTTCAGCGACGGCGAGGGTTGCGCCCCGGAGGCCGAGGAAGTAGAGAACAATCTGGGCGAGCGAGTCGGCTGTGTCTGCGCCTGTGGAGTAGAGCCAGTCTTCGAGAGCTTCTTCGAGGCGGGCGGATAGCTCCTGGACGCGGCTGTCCGCAGCTTCCAGAGAGGACTTCGCGCAGAGGAGCGAGAGCTGGATGTCGCCGTAGTGGGCGAGGATGGTGGTTTCGACATCTTTGTAGCTCGTGTAGATAGGGGCGAGCAGTGCGTCAGCCTGGGACTCGGGGATCATGGCGGCGCGTAGGGTGCGGCGGGCGATGTGGCGCGGGGGAAGGATGGTGCGCAGACGGGGAATGCACTCCGACTCGAAGAGCGGACGGCACTCGTTAGGCGGGCCGGGGACAAGGAGAACGAGCTTGCGGTGGCCGGAGTAGACGGTGTCGGCAAACTGGCCGGGGGCTGAGCCGTTGGCGTTGGGAAGGACGGTGACGGTGCAGTTTTCGCCATCGAGGACGTCAGCCTGCTTGAGGTTGTTGGTGGGCATGGTGAAGCGCATGGCGGCGGCGCGGGTGGCGAGGTGGGCGACGAGCTGGGGATCGCGACGGAGCTTGATTTCAAGCGCTTCGGCGAGGGCTTCGCGGGTGAGATCGTCCTCAGTGGGGCCAAGGCCGCCCATGATGACGAGGATGTCGATGCGGCCGAGGGCAGTGCGGATGGCGCGGACGAGATCGCGCTGGCGGTCGCCGACGATGGTCTTGAAGTGGACGGTCACGCCGATGGAGTTGAGCTTTTCAGTAACGAAGAGGGAGTTGGTGTCCTGGCGGACGGGGGTCAACATCTCAGAACCTACGGCGATGATTTCAGCTTTCATAAGGGCAGCTACTAGCTCCTAGCTTCTAGCTACTAGTTTGGTAGGTGAAGGTGCGGAAGTTGTTGGCTTTGGCCGCAGATTCTTACACTCCGGCGTGGAGATGTGAGTTTCCTGAGTTTGAAGTTCGTCAAATGAAATCCGAAGTGCAACCGCAGGTCCTACGACTCCGCAGGGCGCAAAAGAACGTGCCCCACCTCGCTCAGCATGACAGGCTTTTGTGATGCAAACTTTAGACTCAGGAGGCTCGCAGCTACAAGCTGGAAGCTTTCTTAAAACAGCATGAGTCCATGAATCCCCAAGTCAACATCATAAACGGCCTCGTTGGTGGCGAGGATGGTGGAGCCGAGGGGGGAGAAGGCAAGCCCGATGAGATTGGAGCCGGCGACGGCGAGGGTTGCTTCTCTTTCGGGGGTGATGCGGACGAGACCGCGCTGACCGTGGAGGCAGGCGGCGACATAGAGATCTCCGTTGGCGGCGAGGGCGAGACCCTGAGGGCGGCCGAGGCCGCGATACCAGACGCGGGGAGTGCCATGGGTGTCGATGGCCCAGATGGCGTCGTTGGAGGAGAGCGCGGGTGAGCTGACGAAGAGCGTGCCGTCGGTGTGCATGGCGAGGTGATAGGCGGCGACAGAGGGCTCGAGCGTGGCGTACACGAAGATGCGGCGCTGGGTGTCGATTTTGAAGATGGTGCCGCTGCGATCGCCGACGAAGAGATTGCCCTGGGCGTCAAAGGCGCAACCAGTAGCGACGCCCATTCCTTCGGCATAGACGGTGGATTCGCCGGAGGCGTCGATGCGATAGACGGTGCCCTCGGCGCGGGAGGTGACGAAAAGGTCTCCTTCAGGGGAGAAGGCGAGGCCGGTGGCATTGAGGATGCCGCTAACGAAGGGGGTGCCGCGGCCGTCGGGACTGACGCGGACGATGGAGACAGGGGTTTCCTTGCCACGCTGGCCGGAGATGGTTGCGTAGATCATGCCAGAGCGGCTGACGGCGGGGTTGGTGACGGGATGAAGTCCATCAGTCAGCAGATGTGCGAGGCGGAAGGCGAACTGGTTGCTGGCGCCAGCGGGCTTGCGGACTTCGACGATGCCGGCGGAGGCGTTTTCGGGAATGCGCAGGGCGAGGCGCGTGGGCCGGCTCATGAGGACGTGGGCGGACTGGCCGTTGATGAGGACGGCGGGAGGGCCGTAGTCGTCGGGGCCGAGATGGACGCCGAGGAGTTCAACTTCACCGAGGGGCAGGGCCGCGTCAGGGGAGACGGAGTCGATGCGTGGCTCGGGGATGATTTCAGGGGCGGATTGGGAGCGTGCGCGCGGCATAGGGGCGGGACCTAGAACCAGATTCGTAACAGCGATGCTACACCCAAAGCATACAGCCCGGCAGCGACATCATCGAAGACGATGCCCCAGCCTTCGGGCAACTGTTCAAGCTGACGCACAGGAAACGGCTTGGTTATGTCGAAGAGACGAAAGAGGATGAGGCAGATGAGGCCGTGGATCCAATCGGGTGGGCAGAAAAGGAGGGTGATCCAGACGCCGGCGACTTCGTCGATGACGACGAACTGAGGATCTTTGCGGCCGGATTCGCGGGCAACGACGGTGGCTGCGGGGACGCCAAGGCCGATGGCGAAGGTGATCCAGACGAGGAGGCCGATGAGCGTGGTGTGAGGGTCGGGATGGCGGAGGAAGGTTTCAGCGGCCCAGAGGAGGAATGCGGCGACGGAGCCCCATGTTCCGGGGCCGGGCTTTCCGAAACCAGTGCCGAAGAAGGTGGCGACCGTCCAGGCCCAGCTGGTGCGGTTTTTTTGGATTGGAGCAATGGCGGGTGGGTCAGTATTCATCATCGTCGCCTCGACTATGCGAGCCCATGTTTCCGAGGTCTTCGAGGACTTCCGGGTCGAGGACAGGGGAGCTGATCTTGTAGACGCCGGAGGCCCACTTGCCGAGGTCGATCTTGCGGCAGCGGTCAGAGCAGAAGGGGAAGTCCTCGTCGGTGAGGCGGACGAGCATGGCACAGGTGGGGCAGCGAAGGAGCTTGACGGATTTTTTCTTTGGAGGCATGAGCGATTGGATACGGTGTCTGCTTCTATGGTAGCGCGGCGGCGATTGGAGGGCGGCGGACGAGGACCATGATGCCGCTGGCCCAGGCCATGGGAAGGGAGAAGAATCCGGGGTGGGAGGAGAGGGTGTATTGGAGCGGGGGGATTTTTTCGGCGTGGCCTTCGGGCCAGTTGGGTTGGGGGAGCAGGTCGTCGACGACGTAGAATCCACCGGGAGCGACGAGGGCGAGGGCCTTGTCACGGGCGATGAACTTGCCGGGCATTGCGTCGGCAAAGATGAGATCGAATTTTTCTGGCTGGTCGATGGCAGGTGAGGGGAAAGGTCTAACGGCGGCGGCGCGGATGCGGAGCCAGGTTTCGGCGTCTTCGGTGAGGAGGGTGAGGCGGGGGTCGGCGCCGAGGATTTCGCGGGCGACGGATTGGACATTGGGATCGGTGTCAATGCTGATGAGGGTGGAGTGCTCGTCCATGCCGGAGAGGAGCCAGGCAGTGGCGACACCGGTGCCGGTGCCGAGCTCGAGGAATCGGCCGCCAGGTTTGGACGCGGCGAGGACCTGAAGCAGGTTGCCTGTGCCGCGTTCTGAGGCCATGTTAAAGTCGAGGGCGACGGAGCAGGCCTGAACGACGGCGAGGTGCGGCGGGGGCGTGAAAAAGGGAGACTCGTGCATGCAGAACCAGATTACAGCGGACGGGTGGCTTATTCGAGCGGGCCGGAGAGGATGCGGGCGACGACGTCGTAGTCGTGGGCCTCGGTGATTTCGGCTTGGTAGAAGCGGCCTTGAGTTAGCTCGGGGAGCGGGCCGAAGTCGTTGATGAAGACTTTGCCGTCGATCTCGGGGGCATGGAACTGGGTACGGCCTTCCCAGAGGAGATCGGTTTCGGCGCTGGGGCCTTCGGCGAGGACGGTTACGGTGCGGCCGACCCATTGTTGCTTGGCGCGCTTGCTGATGGACTGCTGGAGCTTCATGAGGCGGCGGCGGCGGGCTTCGATGGTGCGCCTAGGGAGCTGGGCCGCAAGCGAGAAGGCGGCGGAGCCTTCTTCATGGGAGTAGTTGAAGACGCCTAGCCAGTCGAACTTTGCTTCCTTGATGAAGGCTTCGAGGACTTCGATGTCGCTCACGGTCTCACCGGGGAAGCCGACGATGAAGCTGGTGCGAAGGGCGATGCCGGGGACAGCATTGCGAACTTTCTCCAGAGTCTTGAGGAAGATATCTGCGCCTGCGCCGCGCTTCATGGTCTTCAAGACGGATGAAGATGCGTGCTGGAGAGGAACGTCGAGATATTTGCAGATGTTGTCGTGCTGGGCGATGGTGTCGAGGAGTTTATTGGTGATGCGGTTGGGGTAGGCGTAGAGGAAGCGGAGCCAACGCAGGTTGGGGATGCGTGCGAGCTCGTCGAGGAGGGTGGCGAGGCCGTCTTTGAGGCCGAGATCTTCGCCATAGCAAGTTGTGTCCTGGCCGATGAGGGTGAGTTCCTGAACGCCGCTCTCGACGAGCTTGCGGGCTTCGGCGACGACGGATTCGAACCGGCGGGAGCGGAACTTGCCGCGGAGATTGGGGATGACGCAGAAGGTGCAGGGGTGGTCGCAGCCCTCAGCGATCTTGATGTAGGCGGAGGTGCGGCCGGTGGTGATGTAGCGGGGGGTGGACTCGTCGTAGAGGTAGGTGGGCAGCATGTGGGCTGCGCCCTGCCATTCGTCGCGGCTGAAGCGGCCTTGCTGCTCGCGGAGGTCGCCTTCGGGGCGGTAGGCGATAGAAGGGGCTGCCACAGGGGCTAAAGCCCCGCTTAATCTGGCGGCGTTTTCGGCACGACTAAAGTCGTGCCCTGTTACAGAACCTTCCCGATCCCCAGCATGGTCAAGAGCATTGGTGGGTGAGGCATGCTTGTGCGTACCGGACTGGGATTCTTTGCCGGGGAGGGTCACGGCGGCGTGGGAGCCGGTGAGGATGTTAAAGGGCGAGGTCTGCGCGGCGGGCTGGGCGATGCCTGCGGCTGCAAGGATGGATTCAAGCTCGCCGGTGCCGACGACGGCGTCGACTTCGGGAATGGACTTCATGATCTCGTCGCGATAGCGCTCGACGAGGCAGCCGGCGACGATGAGTTTGCGGGCGGAGCCGGAGGTTTTGTGGCGGGCCATTTCCAGGATGGTGTCGACGGACTCCTGCTTGGCGGTGTCGATGAAGGAGCAGGTGTTGACGACGAGGATTTCGGCGTCTTCGGGGCGGGCGGTGAGGCGGGCTCCGGCGCGGTCGAGCAGGCCCATCATGACCTCGGAGTCGACGAGGTTTTTGGGGCAGCCTAAGGAAATAAAGCCCACGGAAGGGGCCGTGGGAGTGGGGGATTTGGTCACAGTTCTATTGTACCGGGGAACGAAAAAGGGCGTTGGAATGGGTTTACCGGTCTTCGTGGTATCCCACCCTTGCGACAGGAACAAGAACGTCGCAAGGATGGGGCACCCAGCAGTTGTGGGTGGTCTGCCCTTTCGCTACTGGACGCGGACTGTGGTTGATGCTTGCTCGTCGGCGGAGGAGTTACCGACGAGGAGCTTGATGGGTTCGGTTTCGACGTGGAAGTTGGAGAGTTTCTCGTCCCAGTAGCCGAGGGATGAGGCTTTGAGTGGGATGGTCACTGTTTTGGTTTCGTTGGGCTGGAGGGTGACGCGCTGGAAGCCTTTCAGCTCTTCTTTGGGACGCGTGACCTTTGAGGCGAGGTGTTTGACGTAGAGCTGGACGACCGCATCGCCGGCGCGGGGGCCAGTGTTGGTTACGTCAACGCTGACGGTGGTTGAACCGTCTTTGGCGAGTTGCGGCGCGCTGGTGTGGAGGTTTGAGTATTTGAACGTGGTGTAGCTGAGGCCGAAGCCGAAGGGGTAGAGCGGGTCGCCCTTGAAGTACATGTAGGTGCGGCCGTCGCGGATGTTGTAGTCCATCATGGGTGGGAGCTGGTCGAGGGATTTGGGCCAGGTGACGACGAGATGGCCGCCGGGGTTGGCATCGCCGAATAGGACTTTGGCGAGGGCGGTGCCTTCGTCCTGCGAGGCATGGGTGATGTGGAGGATGGCGGGGACGTGCTCCTGCGACCAGTTGATGGCGAAGGGGAAGCTGGAGACAAGGATGACAATGGTGCGGGGGTTGACGGCGTAGACCTGCTTGACGAGCTGTTCCTGGGCGAGGGTGATGATTTCGCGGTCGCGGCCCTCGCGGCCATCGCTGGACGCGGTGCACGGGAGCGTGACGCCGCCGCCCTCTTCATTGCTGTACCAGTCGTGAGGCATGTCGGGGCCGCAAGTGGGATCGTTGCCGACGATTACGACTGCCACGTCGGAGGCCTTGGCGGCTTTGGTTGCTGCGCTGGCGGTTTGGTCGGCGGCGTAGTTGACTGTGACGCCGGGGCCGACCGCGGCTTTGATGCCATCGAGCGGCGTGACTTTGTAAGGCGGAGTGCCGCCGTACCAGTCCCAGTGAACGGAGTCAGCGAGCGGGCCGATGACGGCGATGGACTTGATGAAGTTCTTGTCGAGGGGCAGGATGGGCTTGTCGAGCGGCAGAATTGGCTTGTCGCTTTTTGGTGGGGCGACGTTCTTAAGCAGAACGACGGACTCGAGAGCGATGCGCTGGGAGATGGAGCGGTCGCGGTCACTGTTCCAGGGCTCGGGCGTGGTGTCGGCAGCGTCAGAGGAGCCGTGGATTTTTGAATAGGGAACCATGTCGGGCGGGTCGAGCAGGCCGAGCTTGATGGTGATGCGGAACTTCAAACGGACAAGAGCGTCGATCTCAGCTTCGGTGATGGATTTGTCCTTGAGCGCGGCGAGGGTCTCGTCTTTGTATCGGTCGAGGAACTGGTTGATGCCGGCTTTGAGGCAGGCGACGACCGCGGCCTCCTGATTGGGGTAGAGATGGCGCGGATCGACGAGGAGCTTTACCGCTCCACCATCGCTGGAGAGGATGTCGACGCCCCACTTGTCGCGGACGATGCTCTTGAGGATGGGATTGATGACCATGGGGGTGCCGTTCCAGGCGTTGTACGAGGCCATGACGGCTCGGGCGCCGCCTTCCTGGAAGCCCATGCGGAAGGGGACGGAGTAGTACTCCCAGAAGAGGCGCTGATCGAATACGGAGTTCGAGGAATTACGGTGATCTTCGTTGCTGTTGGCGAGGAAGTGTTTGAGCAGTGCGGCGGATTGCCAGTATTTGGGGTCGTCGCCCTGGAGGCCGTGGATGAATGCGACTGCCATGGTTCCGTTGAAGAATGGATCTTCGCCGTATACCTCTTCACTGCGGCCCCAGCGCGGATCGCGAGCGAGGTCGGATTGAGGGCCCCAGAGCATGAGTATCTGGCGGTCGTACTTGGGGGTCTGGGTGATGTATCGCGCTTCGTAGCCTTCGACGCCGGCGGCCTGGCGGACTAGGTCCGGGTCCCATGTTTCGCCCATGCCGGGCGGCTGCGGAAACTGCGTGGTTGTGATGGGAAGACGCTTGCCGCGCGCCTCGCGCTGAACCACGCCGTGGATGCCCTCGGAACTGCCGATGTTTGGGACGCCGAGACGAGGCACGCCGGTCTGGGTGCCAAGGACAGAGACCTTCTCGTCAGTGGTCATGAGCGAGAGCAGGTTGTCGATGCGTTTCTCGGTCGGCAGCGTGGGATCGTTGAAGGGGTACTTAGGTTGCTGGGCGACGGCGGCGGTGAGAGCAAGGGCAACGGTCGGGATGATGAGCAAACGGCGATTGTAGGTCATGGTGTTTTGCCTCACTGCGCTGCTCGGTCGACCGCGGAAATCGGCACTTGCGCACGGGTGAATTCGAGTCGGAGAAAGCGTATCACGGCGGGGAGCCTGTGGGGAGATTGGATCTGTTGGCGTCGGTTGGTGGGTGTCAAAGACAAACGGTGCGGAGTCCTGCGCGAATTCATTTTCAGTTTGGGACGAAACGGTTCCTCTTTCTTGCGAACTGGGCCGGGGGGCCAAGCACTCAGTCACGTCACTGCAATCCGTATTGTTTCGGCGCAATGCTGCAGCTAAAATGCAACGATGGAGCAACCGCCCCTGAGGCCACTTCACCCGGATGCGTTGCTGAGCGAGGCAAAACTCGAGAAGATGCGGGCGCGGGCTTCGGAAGAACTGCTGAAATCGTTGCTGCCGGGAGGTTTGGAATGCCTTCAGGCCCGGCCCGATGGCATGATTCTCGACGGGCACCATCGCATCAAAGTGCTGCGGGAACGCGGGATGAATGTGGATACGCTGCCGCGTGAAATACACGAGAAGGAGGACATGTCCAAGTGAGCACAGAGCTTCGCTGGGTGGAAGGCCCGTGGAATGGCAAGCTCGCGATTGCGGCGCGTCCCCGAGGAGGGGACTGGCTCGAAGACGAGATCGAGGCTTGGCGGCGGCAGGGCGTCACAGCGGTTGTCTCGCTCCTGACACCGGAAGAAGAACGCGAACTCGACTTGATCGAGGAGCCCGCTCAAGCCCAATCACACGGGCTCGGCTTTCTCTCTCTGCCCGTGCCCGACCGCGAGGTTCCAGCGTCGGAGTCGGAGGTGACGGCGATGCTGGCGCGGCTTCATGAGATTCTCGCCAGCGGGCGCAGCGCGGTGATCCATTGCCGACAAGGAATCGGGCGCGCGGGACTGCTGGCGTCGTGCATGCTGGTTTTCGAGGGCTACGCGCCTTTGGAGGCGATTCAGGCCGTCAGTCAAGCACGCGGCGTCGAAATTCCGGAGACCCCTGACCAGCGCAAATGGGTTCTGAATTACAGAGTGTCAACGGCAGGCACGGTCTGAGCAGAAGACAATTTGTTGCCTCGGAGAAGCGCAGGCTTCGCTCCTGAGACTTGCCTTGGGCGCCATCTGAATCCGTGCGCCGGGTGTTAAAATCAATCAGTGCCGGGTCCTACGCGACGTAATCCCGCCAACCCCGCCAGGTCCGGAAGGAAGCAACGGTAACGGGCTAGTACGGGCGCAGTAGGTCACCCGGTACTTTTTGCGTTTATTTTCAGATTTGGCTCCATGGTTTCCCACCCTTTTCGCAAAGTTCGCGAAAAGGATGGGGTACGGAGATTGTGAATCACCTGAGACGAAAAACCAAAAGCAGGTGCTTCGGCTCCGCTGAAGTACGCTTCGCCCAGGATGACAGCATTTGTGGAATTGATGGCAGCATCTGAGTAATCAAGGAGAAGTTCATTGAGCCTTACCGTTCGCCCCGTAGTGGGTACGCGCGCAAAGATAACGGCGCTGGGCACGTACGTTCCCCCCGATGTATTGACCAATAAAGACCTCGAAAAGCTGGTGGACACCAACGACGAGTGGATTCTGAGTCGGACGGGGATCCGCGAGCGGCATGTGCTGGCCAAGGGGCATGGCGTGAGCGACATCTGCGTGGAGGCGGCGAAGAAGTGCCTCGCGGCGCGTGGTATCGAGGCCAGCGAAGTGGAGTGCATCATTGTGGGCACGGTTACGCCGGACATGATGTTCCCCTCGACGGCTTGCCTGGTGCAGGACAAGATTGGGGCGAAGGGCGCGTGGGGATTCGATGTGAGCGCTGGCTGCTCCGGGTTTGTGTTTGCGCTGCAGGCGGGCGTGAAGATGGTGGAGAGCGGGGCGCACAAGAAGGTGCTGGTGTGCGGGGCGGACGCGAATACGCGGATGACCGACTACACCGACCGGACGACGTGCGTGCTGTTTGGAGATGGCGGCGGCGCGGTGCTGATTGAGCCCTGCGAAGAAGGCGAGATCGGGTTCATCGATTTTGAGCACGAGGTGGATGGGTCAGGCGGCGTGTCTCTGCATTTGAAAGGCGGCGGCAGTCTGAATCCGTCGACGCACGAGACGGTGGACAAGAAGATGCACTACATCTACCAGGATGGGCCGGCGGTATATAAGTTTGCTGTGAGGAAGATGGCGGAGGCGACGACCAAGGTTCTGGAGCGTAACGGCGTGACTGGCGCGGAACTTGGATGCTTCATTCCGCACCAGGCGAACAAGCGGATTATCACGGCAACCGCGGATCGGCTGGGAATGGATCCGGAGCGGGTGATCATCAATATTGAGAAGTATGGGAACACGTCGGCGGGGACGATTCCGCTGGCGATGGAGACGGCAATTGAGGAAGGGAAGCTGAAGAAGGGCGACCTGGTGCTGCTGGCTGCCGTGGGGGCGGGATTTACGGTGGGTGCTGCGCTGCTGCGGTGGGAAATCTGAGAGCAGGGAATAGGGACTAGGGAATAGGGACTAGGAAAAACATGGGCTGGTTCGCGGATGCGGACTGGCCCGTTTACATTGCGTTTGGGGATTGACGTTGCGGCGATGGGGCTGTGGTGGAGACGCGAAGCAAAGCCACTGAAGTTGGATGGCCCACTACTCGTGGCGTTGTTTTCTGTTCATTCGAGTGGGGGTGCGCCATATTCTCTGGGCCGCGAAAAACAGCGTAGAGAAACAGAGCAGCAGCACCAAAAGAATCCAGAGTATGAAGACCCAGTCGGGCAGATGGACCAACAAGCCAGGGATACTGATAAAACCCACCATCGCCATGAAGGCGATTAATGTGAGGGTGCCGCACTCAATCAGCCTGTTTCCGGGATTCTGCTTAAATGTGCGCCAGAAGAAGGCCAGATAGCCCACAACGACGGCGAAACCAGTAACAACCGCCCCTACCGAACTTGCCTGAACTGACATGACTGTTGTGGCGATTTTACCGTGACACACGCAAGGATTTGTGCACCGTCGCGGCTGCTAGAGGCTCATTTCGTACTCGGGCAGGATACCGAGGGCGGCGGCTTCGCGGAAGAAGGCCTTCATTCCAGCGATACATTCGTCGTCGAGGATGTAATGGATGTTCTCGGTGAGGTAGCTGCGGATGGTTGAGGCGGGAATGGGGAGGCGGGCGGACCACTCGGCTACGAGTGTGTCGATGTTCTGAAGTCCGTTATCGCGGGATTGGATGAAGTCCGTGACGATTTGGTCTAGTGCGAAAGGGACCAAGGGATCAGGGACCGAGGGACCGAGAGCTGCAACGGCCCAGACGGCGGAGATGAAGGGGAGGCTGGTGAGGGTGGTCCATTCTTCGGCGAGGTCGTGGTAGAGGAGTTGTTCGCCAGTGCGGGCGAAGCGGTTTTCGCGTTCTTCGAGTGCGAGGAGGGCAGGGTCGCCAATGAGGATGGCGGCGTCGGCGCAGGCGAGCATGCGATCGAGGTCGGCGGCGAGGGGGAGGAAGGGGACGGAGGGGTTCGACCAGCGGTGGAAGAGGATGCGTGCGTAGGCGACGGTAGTGCGGGAGGCGGTGTCGGCGGCTACGGAGCGGAGGGCGGAGAGCGGCTGGGCGGCGCGGCGGACGAGGAGCAGCGAGCGCACACGGCGTTTGGAGGCGATGGTGCAGCCGGGGAGGATGCGGAGGGTGGGGTTGTTAGCGAGAGAGGCAATGGGGACAAGGCCGATGTCGGCTTGTCCAGAAGCAAGGCGGGCGGCACACTCGGCGGGGGTGGTGCGTTCGATCTGGTAGCGGAGGGCGAGCGAGGCGTCGAGTGGCGGGTGTTCGAAGTCCCACATGAGTGGAGCTGGATTGAGGAAGTTGATGGCGGCGATGCGCAGACGAGGTGGAGGGAGCGTGCTCACTTTGATTCAGGATATCGCGCTGGAGGGGCCAGGGTTGAGAGATCAGGAAACAGGGGACAGGGACAGAAAGGCGCTGAAGCATCGGAGTAGTGAACCACTGCATAAGCGAACCCGAGGGCAGAGATCGGAGGTTTCCGATACCTTTGCGATGTTGACAGGGGAAAGGCTGGGGGGTAATGTGGGCGCGTTTACCAAAGTACCTTGCGACCGGTTCATTGGGCGACGTGGGAAGAGTATTGCGCGAGGAGGGGAGCGCAGGGCGGAATGGCGAACGGACCGGAGCTCAGAGTATTGGGGGGTCAAGAAAAGGCAGGGGACAGCCGACCGGAGAAGGTTGGTGACGACCGGCTTGCATGGCTGGCGCTTGCACTGACGCCGGCGTTGGGACCGAAGCGAATTGTGGATGCGATGCTGCAGATGGGTGCGCCAAGCCTTTTGTTTGCGCTGGGGCTGACTGAGCTGGAGGGGTTGCGGTTTCCGGCGCAAAGCGCGCAGTTCATCTTTGATGGGAAGGCGCGGCGTGCGGCAGAAGAAGAGTGGGGGAAGGCTGCTGCGCAAGGGGCGACGATTGTGACATATGGGTGCCCGGAGTATCCGGAGCGGCTGAAAGAGATTTACGATCCGCCGCCGGTGTTGTGGGTGAAGGGCGATGTCAAGCTCCTGAGCAGGCCGGCGATTGCGGTGGTAGGGACGCGGCATCCGACGCCGTATGGGACGGGAATGGCGGAGATACTTTCGCGGGACCTGGCGGCGCGGCGGTTGCTGATTGTGAGCGGAATGGCGCGGGGGATCGATAGCTGCGCGCACAAAGGGGCACTGCTGGCGCGGACGCCGACTGTAGCGGTTTGGGGCACGGGGGTAGACGTCGTGTACCCAAAGGAAAACAGGAAGCTGGCAGAGGAGATTCTGGCGACGGGCGGGGCAATTGTGAGCGAGCTGCCCCTGGGAACGTTTCCAGCGCCGCAGAACTTCCCGAGGCGAAACCGAATTCTAAGCGGAATAAGCGTGGCGGTACTGGTGGTGGAGGCGGGAGAGAACTCAGGGACGCGGGTGACGGCGCGGTGCGCGGCGGAGCAGAACCGGGATTTGTATGCGGTGCCGGGCAATGTGACGAACAAGGGGTCGTGGACGCCTAATACGTTGATTAAACAGGGAGCTAAGCTCGTTGCGACCTGGGAGGATGTGTGGGAGGATCTGCCTTCGCAGGTGCGGATGGAGCTGGAAGCGGAGGCTCCGATTGAATCCAAATCGGAGACGACGGCATCTCTATTGGCTGATCCGGTGCTGCGGCCTCAAGAGGCGATGGTGCTGGAGGTGCTTCGCTCGGACGAGAGCCTGCAGATCGACGAGATTCTGGGGCTTCTGGAGACGCAACTGACTTCTTCAGAGGTATTTACTGCGTTGTTTGAGTTGGAGATGGCGGGGCGGATACGGGGATTGCCGGGGAAGCAGTATGTCAGGACGATGTGAAAGAACAGGGTTAATGGGTCAGGGTTCAGGGGTCCGAAAGCCAAAGAAGCAGGGTTGAAGGGCGGAAAGACTAAAGAGACGCAGGGCGGCTGTTCGGTGCAAAGATACTCAAAGACAGGAATTGAGTGAATTCCACGCGGGGTTTTCGAAGCTTGTTCGAACCGTGCGGGGGCAGTTGCGTATGTAATAAAGGGTGCGATGAACGATGGAAATGTCAGAAGCGGAGTGGAAACGAAGCGGTGTTCCGTGGTAGGGTGCAACCTTTGTGGGTGGTTTTTTCCCGAAGCGGAAAATGGGCGAAGGGAATTTGGCTGTGGGAATCCGCGGTGGAACCTGAGCGCGCATCGAAACTGTCCTGAAACGAGTCAAACGAGTCAAACGGGTCAGACAGGATAGAGTAGTTCTGAAATCAAGGATGGCAATGAGCAAATCACTGGTAATCGTCGAGTCGCCTGCGAAGGCAAAGACGATCGAGAAGTATCTGGGCAAGGGATTTGAGGTTCTGGCGTCGGTGGGTCACATCATGGACCTGCCCAAGAACGAGATTGGCGTGGAGTTGAAGAATCGGACGTTTGAGCCGACGCTGATTGTGTCTCCGGGCAAAGAGAAGGTAGTTGCACAACTGAAGAAAGCCGCCGCGAGTGCGGATGAGATTTTTCTGGCTCCTGACCCCGACCGTGAAGGCGAGGCGATCGCGTATCACCTGGCGATCCAATTGGGAACGAGCGCCGCAGCGCGGAAGAAGATTCACCGTGTGACCTTCAACGAGATCACGAAGAAGGCGGTGCAGGAGGCATTCCTGCATGCGCGGGATGTGGACCAGAACCTGGTGGATGCGCAGCAGACGCGGAGGGTTCTGGACCGGCTGGTGGGCTATCAGATTTCGCCGCTGTTGTGGGACAAGGTGAGGCGTGGATTGTCTGCCGGGCGTGTGCAGACGGTGGCGGTGCGGCTGATCGTTGAGCGTGAGCGAGAGATCGGCGCATTCAAGCCGGTGGAGTACTGGACTCTTGAGGCGGTGCTTCATCCTGAGGGTCAAGGCGAGAAGACCCTGAGGGCGAAGTTCATCGGTGTGGATGGTGAGCCGGCGCGGGTAGCCAATGGGCTCGATAAGGACGGCAAGGAGCAGTTCCTGGCGAATGCACTGCCGGATGGCGCGGCAATTGAAGAGGTAGCTGCGGCGCTGGAGAAGGCGAAGTGGTCGCTGGTCTCGGTGCAGGCGAGAGAGCAGCAGCGCAGGCCGTTGCCGCCGTTCATCACGAGCCAGTTGCAGCGGGACGCTTCGACGAAACTTGGGTTCAATGTGCGGCGCACGATGGGCGTGGCACAGCGGCTGTATGAAGGCATCGATCTTGGCGCAGAGGGTACGACCGGCCTGATTACTTACATGAGAACGGACTCGCCGCGTGTCTCTCCGGATGCGATTCAAGGGGCGCGGGAGTGGATTGGCAGGCAGCTTGGGGCGAGGTACCTGCCGGCCACGCCGAATGTGTACAAGGGCAAGAAGGACGCTCAGGACGCGCACGAAGCGATTCGTCCGACAGATGCATCGCGGACTCCTGAGTCGATGGCGAGATTCCTGAGCGAAGAGCAACTGAAGCTCTACACGCTGATCTGGCGGCGATTTATGGCGTCGCAGATGACGCCGGCGATCTTCGATATAACCACGGCCAAGATTGCGGCAGTGAGCGCGAAGGACGGGAAGGTGTACGACTTCCGGGTGTCGGGATCGGTGCAGCGGTTTGACGGCTTCTTGAGGCTCTACGAGGTGGCCGAAGAGAAGAAGGATGAGGATGACGAGAGCTCGAACAAGCTGCCCAACCTGGATGGCGTGAAGGCGCTGGCGCTGGAGAAGCTCGATACGGACCAGAAGTTCACCCAGCCGCCTCCGAGGTTCAACGAAGCGTCGCTGGTCAAGGTGCTGGAAGAGAAGGGGATTGGCAGGCCATCGACGTATGCGTCGATCATCAACACCATTCAGGATCGTGAATACGTGACAAAGATCTCGGGGCGGTTCTATCCGACGGAGATCGGGATGGTGGTGTGCGATTTACTGGTGGAGAGTTTCCCCTATATTTTCGACATTGCCTACACGGCGAAGCTGGAAGAAGAGCTGGACGACATTGAAGACGGCAAGGAGAAGTGGACGGACCTGATGAAGGGGTTCTACGACTACTTCGAGGATGAATTGAAGGACGCAGACAAGAACATGCGCAGCATCAAGCGCATGGAGAAGACGACCGACGAGAAGTGCGAGTTATGCGGGTCGCCGCTGGTTTTGAAGTGGGGGAAGTTTGGCAGCTTCTTCTCTTGTTCGAACTTCAGCAAGAACAAGCCGGTAACCATTGCGATGGGACCGTGGAAGAAGGATCCGAAGGCAGTTGCCAAGAAAGTTACGACGGCGCTGGATTTTCCGATGACTGTTCGCGCGCAAGTAGGGGACGACAACGTTTACTCGAAAGCGGTGGCGGACGCAAAGGAGCTGGTTGCTGCTATTACAGAGGCGGCAGATGAGCCGGCGGCGAAGGGGAAGAAGATATTTGTCGAGCAGGTAAGCTGCGACTTCACAAAGGAAAACACGGCGGGGAAGCCGGACTTGAATACGCCCGAGGTGCAAGAAGCGGGTGAGCAGGAGGAGTATTGCGACAACTGCGGCCGTGTGATGGTGCTGAAGCGCGGGCTGTTCGGGCCGTTCATGTCGTGTCCTGGATACAACGAAGATCCGCCGTGTAAGACGATCAGGAAGCTCAGCCAGAAGCAGCAGCAGAAGCAGAATGCGCCGCAGCCGACGGGCGAGAATTGCCCACTTTGCAGCAAGCCACTGGTTTTGCGGCAGGGAAGTTACGGGGAGTTTGTGTCTTGCTCGGGCTATCCGAAGTGCAAGTATGTGAAGCAGAACCTGATTGAAGGGATGAAGTGCCCGAAGTGCGGAACCGGGGACATTGCGGAGCGGAAGGCGCGCCGCGGGAATATCTTCTGGGGCTGCACCAACTATCCGAAGTGCGACTTTACGTCGAACAACAAGCCGGTGGCGACGAAGTGTCCGGAGTGCGGAAGCCCCTACCTTGTGGAGAAGACGCTGAAGTCGGGGATCTTCCTGGAGTGCCCGAACAAGAAGAAAGGCGCAGAGGACGAGCCGACTCCGAAGAAGCGCGCGAAGAAACCTGGAGCAGAGGAGCCTGCGACAGCCGTGGTTTGCAGCTACTCGAAGCGGATTGGCGATGCACCGCCGCCGCCGACGGTGGATACGCACGGGCCGGTGGTTGAGGGCGAAGGGCTGAAGGGGAAGAAGCGCGAGTTGCAGCCGGCGTGAGGGCGCGGCACTCCAAGGAACCCCGAAAGCGGCGGAATCCTGTAGGATTGTGCTTTCGGAGAGTGTGAACAAATGGAACGAATGCTTGCGACCCCGGCGGATGCTGAGATCATTTTGAAGCTGTACCAACTACGTACCGAAACGGTGATGCGCGAGGCGCGGGCGTGGATTACGGGAGAGTTCTGGCCAACGACGGTGGAGGAGTTTTTTGCCGTGGCGGGGAACCCGAAGCACGAGCACAACGCGCACTACCGGCAGGTGATTACGTACTGGGAAATGGCTGCTGCGATGGTTCTGCATGGGGCGGTGTCGGCAGAGTTATTCGTCGATTCGAATGGCGAGGGGTTCTTTCTGCTGGGCAAGTTTCAGCCGATTCTGGATGAGATACGGGCGCGCACGCCGGGATTCATGATCAAGACGAGTGAGCTGATCAATCGGTTTTCGGCAGCGGCGCAGCGGTATGAGTTGACACTGAAGATGCTTGAGGCTCACCGGAAGGCGACGGCGGCCAAGGGCTAACTGGCTGGAAACAATGGGTCGGTGCTGGAAGCGGGCGTGCGGTATTCTCAACCCGCGAAGACAGAATTTGCTGAAATATTGCCGAATCTGTGTTTGCGGGAGCATGATGCTAGTTGATTGCGGATTCCCCATTCCCATTGGAGGTTATTCATGAGACGTGTTCTGGTACTTATGCTGGCGGTTTGCGCCATGATGGCAATTTCGGCGCGCGCAGCCGACTCGAGCAAGTTAAACGGGTGGATCTCAGATTCAATGTGCGGCGCAAAACATGCAGGGACGGGCTCGGAATGCGTGAAGAAGTGCATCGCGGGCGGCGAGAAGCCGGTGTTTGTGGATGAGGCCAAGAAGGAAGTCTGGACGATCGAAAATCCGGACGCCGTGAAGGACTTTTATGGCGCGCATGTGACGGTGACAGCGAGCGCCGATGCGGCCCGGAAGACAGTTCATATCGACTCGATCGCCGAAGCAAAGTAGGATCCGACCGGCAATTGTGAGCACTATCAGACTCGCCATGGCGCGAAAACTCTGGTAGTGTCATATCCGTTGGCCTGTTCGGCCTGGATGTACGGGGCTGTGTATGCAGGCGTAATCTGCGGATTTCACAGGGAATAGACCATGGCAAGAGCAGTTTGGAACGGCAAGGTGATTGCCGAAAGCGAAGCGACGGAGGAAGTGGAGGGGAATGTATATTTCCCCGAAACGAGCCTCAAGCGGGAGTATTTCAAGCCGAGCAGCACGACCTCGACTTGTCCGTGGAAGGGGCAGGCGCGGTATTACAACCTGCTGATCGACGGGCAGGATAACCCGGATGCGGCCTGGTACTACCCTGACCCGAAACCGGCGGCGCGCAAGATCAAGGGGCATGTGGCATTCTGGCGCGGGGTGGAGATCGAGAAATAGGAGCCCCGGTCGAGTTGCCAGGTTGAGGCTCTCGTGGGCCGTGGTTTGAGGCTTACCACCCTAAATTGCGTCCGCAGGGGCGAAAGCCCGTCGTACATTTGAGGCTTTCTCGGCACGGCTGAAGACGTGCCCTGATGCATGTCATCGAAGTGACTCCAACATCATTGCTTCAGTAAGGGAAACCGTCACTTGCCTGAGGCCTGACGACGCAGTCCTGCAACCGGGCTTAATATGCTTGCAACTGATCGAGGGGCAGTCGGACGCGGAAGCAGGTAGAGCCGGGCTCGGACTTCACGCTGATGTGTCCGCGGTGCTTGCGGACGATCCGCATGGCGTTGTCGAGGCCGAGTCCGAGGCCCTGGCCGGGCGCCTTGGTGGTGAAGAAGGGCTCGAAGATGCGGTCTTGAAGCTCGGGCGGGATGCCGGGGCCGGTATCCCAAATCTCAATTAACAACATATCGGATTCCTGGCGGCATGTAAGGCGGATTTCACCCGTGTTGCCGAGCGCGTCGAGCGCGTTTTCAATGAGCGCGGTCCAGACCTGATTGAGCTCGCTGCCATAGGCGCTGATGGTGGGCAGAGCGGGCTCGTAGTCGCGCGTAACCTTGACGTTGCTCATGCGCGATTGGAGCATCTGAACGGTGGCATCGAGGCCGGCGGATACATCGACTTCGAGGATCGGCGCGCGGTCCATGAAGGAGTAGTCCTTGACGGCGGTGATGAGGTCGAAGATGCGCGCGGTGGAGTTGAGGAGCGTGTCGATGGATCGGGCGGAGCGAAGATAGCGCGCGAAAAACTGGAGCGAGACGCAGGTTGCGTCAGGAGGAAGTACGGCGCGGAGCTCATTGAGCTCGTCGACGGTAATACCCTGCTCGGCAAGCGGCGCCGCAACGTCCCAGGGCTCAGGGCAGTCGAGCTCGGCGAGCCAGGCGCGGATGGATTCCTCGCGGGCGAGGAGGGAGACAGAGGCGTGCTGGGTCTCAGGGACATCGGGCGAGTGGACGGGTCCGACGAGGACTTTGAGCTCCCAGGTTTTGACTGCGGAGATCTGCTCATCGGTGAGGCAAAGGTTGATGAGCTTGAAGCGGTTCTTGCGGTTGGCGCGGAGCTCTTCATTCAGGCCGGAGGCGGCGCGCTGCGCGGCTGAGGCGGGGTTGTTGAGCTCATGGGCGAGGTTTCCGGCGAGCTTGCCTAGAGCGGTGAGCTTTTCGGCCTGCTGTTCAATTCGCGTGACCTCGCGGACGCGATCGAGGAGCGTGGAGACGATGCGCTGCGTCATGGAAGGGATGGCAGTGAGCATTTGAGGGAAGAGCGAGCGATGGACGAGGAGAGCCCAGACGTCGGTAGCGGCGAAGCCTTGTCCGCCGTAGCTTTTCATGCGGGAGAAGGGGAGCAGGCCGGTCATCTGGCCGGAGCGGCCGATGAAGAGCGACATGGGACCGGAGCGCTGTCGGCGGACATGGATTTCGCCTTTTAGGATGAGCATCATGTGTTCGGCGGGTGCGCCCTCTTCAAATAGGATGTCGCCGGCGTGGGCGATGCGCTCGTGGCCGTTACGCGCGAGCCAGAGGCGGTCTTCGAAGGGCATGCCGTGGAGTGGGCCGATGTGGTCGAGCGCTTCGGCTATGGTTTCAGGCGGAGTGGGGTGTGGCGGCGCTGTGACAGACGGGGAAAGCATCCGGGACCTCCGGTGTGGAGGTTTCAGGATAGACGATGTGGGTGGGGGGCTTTGAGACTCTTGAACGATGGTGGGGGCGATGAGAATGGGAAGTCGCTGGCGGGGGCGTGATCAATGCGGCCGGGTGGCTGGTAAGTGATAACCTTGCCTCGGCTTGAACCATTGGATAGGAGACTGCGTAGGAAGATGCAGACCCTGAAGTGGTTGTGTGCTTCGGCGCGGTTGCGGGCTACGGCGCGTTTCAGCGGCCTGGAATGAAAAAAGGAGAAGCGATGCGTGGATTTATGAGTGGGGCGGCATGTGCTGTGGTGTTTTTGGGGATGGTGCAGAGTGCAGCGGCGCAGACAGCGGATGATGCGGCGTTGAAGACGCGGCTGGACCAGGTGGCGAATTCATACACGCCGAACAATGCGTTCATGGGAACCGTACTGGTGACGGAAGGGGACAAGGTCCTGCTGGACAAGGGGTACGGCAAGGCGGTGGTGGAGTGGGATGTGGCCAATACGCCGGAGGCGAAGTTCCGACTGGGCTCGTTGACCAAGCAGTTTACGGCGACGCTGGTGCTGCTGCTGCAGCAGGATGGGAAGCTGAAGATTGATGATCCGGTGAGCAAGTACCTGCCGGACACGCCGAAGACCTGGGAGAAGATCACGCTGGCCAATCTGCTGGGGCACACCTCGGGGATTCCGAGCTTTACCGACATGAAGGAGTTCGGCGTGTGGCGGATGGCGCCGCATACGACGGATGAGGAGCTGGCGCTGTTCAAGGACAAGCCGCTGGATTTTGAGCCGGGCAGCAGGTTCGCGTACAGCAACTCGAACTTTGAGGTGCTGGGCGCAGTGATCGAAAAAGTGAGCGGCAGGAAGTATGGGGACCTGCTGAAGGAGCGGATTTTTGAGCCGCTGGGGATGAAGGATTCGGGGTTGGACAGCGATGAACTGGTGCTGCCGAAGCGGGCCGAGGGATATATGGCAGGGCCGAAGGGATTGATTGTGGCGCGGTCGGAGTCGATGACGGTGCCCTGGGCTGCGGGATCGATCTATTCGACAACAGGCGACCTGCTGAAGTGGGAGCACGGGCTGTTTGGCGGGAAGGTGCTGAATGCGGATTCGCTGAAGGCAATGACGACACCGGGCAAGGGAGGGTATGGGCTGGGTGTGTTTGTGACGACGAAGGATGGGGTCACGACGGTGGACCATGGTGGCGGGATTGAGGGGTTCAACACGCATCTGGCGTATGTACCGGAGAAGCAGATCTGCGTGGTTGTGCTGAGCAACGTGAATGGCGCTGCGCCGGACTCGATGGGCGGCAAGCTGATGGATGTGGTGCTGGGCAAGCCGGTGGAACTGACGGGCGAGCACAAGGCAGAGCCGATTGCGAAGGAAGAGCTGGCGAAGTTTGTGGGCGTGTACGATTTGGCGCCGACGTTTTCGCTGACGGTTGCAGTTGGGGCGGATGGGCTGACGGTGCAGGGAACGGGACAGCCGGCGCTTCCGGTGCAATACGAGGGATTGAAGGACGGGCATCCGTTCTTTTTCGCGACCATGGTGGATGCGGAGGTCGAGTTTGTTCCGGATGCGAGCGGGGCGATTGGGTCGCTGGTGCTGCATCAGGGGGGACACGAGATGCCGGCGAAGCGGCACTGAGGCGAGGCGAACCGTTTCTGCTATCGGCGTACAATGATGGACACGGAGGCTGGCATGGAAGCTGCGCAGAACAGGGTTGTCGTCGATCTTGGACCACTTCGCAAGAGCGTGGAAGAGCGCGTCCAATCCGGGTCGTATGCCAGTGCCGATGAGGTAATCCGGGCGGGATTGCTGGCGTTGGAGCGTGAGGAGAAAGCGACGGACGAGTGGCTTGTGGAGTTGGCGATGGAGTCGCTGGCCGATCCAGAGCCGAGCATTCCGGCGGAGGAAGTGTTTCGTGAACTGCGTGCGCTCCATGCGCAGACGCTGCGTGAAGAATCGCAGTGACGAAGTACAATGTGTCATTTCGGCCACGCGCTCGAAGGGACTTCATTTCGCTATACAAGTACATCGCAAAGCGATCAAGCGCTAGGATTGCTGGCGGCTATATTCTTCGAATTGAAAAAGCTTGTCAGACGCTCGCCTCATTTCCAGAGCGAGGCACAGCAGTCGCCGATTCGACTTCGGGCGTGCGCAAGATGGGGTTCGAGCACAGAGTGGCGATTGTTTTCAGATTTGGGGAAGAACGGGTGGAGATCCTTCGGATTCTGTATGGCGGACGGGATCTGAGTTCGCAATTGGAGAAGTTGTAGCACCTGATTAACCAGTGGATTACTCAAAGTGCTGGAAAAAGATCTCAGGATGGTCGGAAAACAATTTGGCCCTGCAAAGGGATACGTTGCAGGGCCATTTTGCGATGCGGGTGAGTCTGGTGCTCTGAGGGCCAGGAGGCCCAGGACAGCTGGTCTGAGGTGGGGCACCCAGATTGTGGCGACGGTTAGCGGGTCCGGTTATCGAGTTTTGGAGACTTGCTCGACGGTGACGGGGTCGAGGAAGGGCATGGAGGCGCGGAGGGTTTTTCCGATGACCTCGATGGGGTGCTTGGCTTCCTTGGCACGGTAGGCGTTGAACTTCTTGCGGCCGGTGGACTGGTCCTTGAGGAAGGTCTTGGCGAACTTGCCGTTCTGGATTTCGGTGAGGATCTGACGCATGGCCTTGCGGCTTTCGTCGTTGATGACGCGAGGACCGCTGACGTAATCGCCCCACTCTGCAGTGTCAGAGATGGAGTAGCGCATGTAAGCGAGGCCGCCGCGATAGATGAGGTCGACGATGAGCTTGAGCTCATGGAGGACTTCGAAGTAGGCGCTCTCGGGCTGGTAGCCGGCTTCGACGAGGGTTTCAAATCCGCACTTGATGAGAGCGCTGACACCGCCGCAGAGCACGGCCTGCTCGCCGAAGAGATCGGTCTCGGTCTCTTCCTTGAAGGTGGTCTCGAGGACTCCGGCGCGGGTGCAGCCGATGCCCTTGAGGTAGCTGAGATTGAGGGCATGAGCGTTGCCGGTGGCGTCCTGATGGATGGCGATGAGGCCGGGGACGCCGCCGCCTTCAGTGAAGACTTCGCGGACGCGATGGCCGGGAGCCTTGGGAGCGGCGAGGCCCACGTCGATGTTCTTGGCGGGGATGATGGTCTTGAAGTGGATGTTGAAGCCGTGGGCGAAAAGGAGCAGCGCGCCGGGTTTCAGGTTGGGGGCGATCTCTTCGGCGTAGAGTTTGGCCTGGGTCTGGTCGGGAGTGAGGATCATGACCACGTCGGCCCACTTGGCAGCCTTGGCGGGGGTGGTGACTTCAAGGCCGGCCTTTTTGGCCTTGGCGCGGGACTTGGAGGTAGGTGCGAGGCCGACCTTCACATGGACGCCTGAGTCCTTGAGGCTGAGAGCGTGTGCGTGGCCCTGAGAGCCGTAGCCGATGATGGCGACCTTCTTGGCCTGAATGAGCGAGAGGTCGGCGTCGTGATCGTAATAAGTCTTTGCCATGGTGGTTTCGATTTTCCTTTTCGAACGGGTGATGAGTTGATGTTAAGGCTTGGGGGTTGGGGAACCCCTGCACAATTGTGATATACGGCTCTGCGATCTCTTGCAGGGGCTAAAGCCCACAGGTTTTGTAGTCGTTATCGGCACGACTAAAGTCGTGCCCTGATACAGAGCGGCCCTGGTCAGAGGTTCCTAGTTGACGGCGGTGCCGGGCTGGGCTGCTGCGCCGAGTTCTATGGCCTTTACGACGCTGGAGGTGTGGTGACCGCGGCGCATGGTCATTTTGCCGGAGCGGCAGATTTCGAGGATGCGGCCCTCGTCTTCGCGGAGGACTTCGATGAGGCCTTCGATCTTGCTTTCGACGCCGGTCATCTCGATCATGAGGGACTCGGATGTGAGGTCGACGATGCGGGCGCGGAAGACTTCGACGAGGTCGAAGATCTGGGCGCGGTTCTGAGGCGTGGCGGCGATCTTGATGAGCGCGAGCTCGCGTGTGACGTTGGGGTCGCGGGCGATGTCGTCAACGTCGACGACGTTTTCGAGCTTATAAAGCGCGGCGCGGATGCGGTTGCCGGCTTCGGCGCTGGCCTCGCAGACGAGGGTGAGGCGCGAGAGACCGGGGCGTTCGCTGCGGCCGACGGTCAGCGATGTGATGTTGATGTTGAGACGGCGGAAGAGCGATGCGACGCGGGTGAGGACGCCGGGCTTGTCTTCAACGTAGGAAACGAATGTGTGATGCATGACGGCCTTTCGAGAGATCAGAGGTCAGAGATCGGAGATCAGTTTTCGCGAACCGGCTTCTTGGTCGATTCGAGGATTGCATAAAGCATCTTGCCTACTTCGTGGGAAAGATCGTTCGCTCCATCCAAGAGCTTGGGATTTCCCATTTCCAGCGATTTGGCGATTTCGATTTGCGTTTGAAGCTCAAAGTTTGAGGCACGTGCGATTCCGAGAAACTGTCGAAACTCTGCTTTGTTGAGCCTGCCGTGTCCTTCGGCGATGTTGCTGGGAATCGATACTGCTGCTCGTCTCATTTGGCTCGTCAAGCCATAAAGTTCTTCGCGGGGAAACGCCTGCGTTGAGCGATAAACAGAAACGGCTAACTGCATCCCTCTCTGCCAGACAACCATATCGCGAAATGAATGAGACATTCTGAGCCATACCTTTCGATTCAGCATTGAGAACAGAGATGAATGACTTGCGGACCCGTTCTGATCTCTGATCTCTGACCTCTCGTTA
>Ga0302278_10000426_pt1 | contig 54844 bp, 57 predicted proteins | sample III_Bog_N3_2_FD_194543 | JGI IMG/M metagenome (GOLD analysis project Ga0302278, IMG submission 194543) | Peat permafrost microbial communities from Stordalen Mire near Abisko, Sweden - III_Bog_N3_2 | ecosystem: Environmental > Terrestrial > Soil > Wetlands > Peat | place: Sweden: Abisko...
GGTGGACGCCCTTATACAAGGTCCGCTCCGTGGCAGGGATGCCGCGTAACAAAACATCCACAACCCCGCAAGGGGTGACTCATGGAAGGAGTCAGTTATGGTCATTAGCACAAACACATCCGCACAATCAGCTGCCAGTCTGCTTATGCAGTCCAGCAACAACTTGAGCCAGTCGCTCGCGCGTCTGTCATCGGGATCGAAGATTACTTCGCCCGCCGATGACAGCGCCGGTCTTGCTGTCTCGATGAAGTTGAGCGCCCAAATCGCCCGCACCGGGGCGGCCTCAGACAACGTGAGCAACGCCATCTCGCTCAACCAGACGCAGGACGGTTATCTGCAACAGGTGAACAGCGCGTTGACACGCATGAGTGAACTCTCTGTGTCGGCACAGGACGTCACTAAAACCACCAGCGACCGCGCCCTGTATCAACAGGAGTTCTCGACCTTGGGCGCCTACGTCAACAACGTGGCGACCCAGTCGTTCAACGGCGTCAGCCTGTTCAATGGTGCCACGCTCAACGTGACCTCGGACAGTGAAGGCAACACGTTCAGCAACCTGGGCGTCAACCTGGGAGCCGCCACCTACACGACGGCGACCGCAGACGACGTTACATCCATCAGTGGTGCCCAGAAGGCCTTGACGGATGTGAAGGCGGCCATCACCCAGCTCGCGTCGGATCGGGCGAACATTGGTTCCAACGAGGAAACGCTCGGTTACTACAGCAACCAGCTCAGTTCGTTGAAGAACAACCTCGCGGCCGCCAACAGTCAGATCACTGACGTGGATGTCGCGACGGAAAGCACCAACTACGCCAAGCAAAACATCCTGGTCCAGTCCGGCACGGCGATGTTGGCGCAGGCGAATGCGATGCCGCAGACGATGCTCAAGCTCCTGCAATAAGCGAGCTTGGCAAGCACGGGTAGTTAAGTCACTCGGACGGCGCACAACGCCGTCCGAGTTTGACGTTGAAAGGCACCGGCCGAAATATGTCCGGCGAAACGTAAAACAACCGATATAAACAGTATTATGGCGACCAGCATCGGCAGTTCCATCAGCAACAGCAATCCGTTTGCGACGCAAAGCACCGTAACCAGCATCGGCAGTGCCACCAGCAATGTCAGCAGCACGGCCGCCAGCTTGGCGGTCAGCGGTCTGGCTTCCGGCATGAACTGGACCAGCATTGTGCAGGAACTGGGCAATGCCGAACGTTCGCCGGAAATCCAGTGGCAAAACCAGCAGACCACGATCGCCGCGCAAAACGCCGCCTATACCACCATCGAGACCGACTTGCAGTCGCTTCAGACCGACGCGCAGACCTTGTTGGATCCGTCTTTTTTTAACAGCGTGGTCGCCACGAGTTCCAGTCCCGCCGTCGCCTCGGCCAATGCGGGTTCCGGAACGCCGGTTGGCAATTTTTCCTTTAATATTTCGCAACTGGCCACGGCGGCACAGGTCAATGGCGCCACCGGCGTGAGCCAGAAGCTGGTGCCCGACGGGATTCCGGCCGATGTCACCATTGGCACTGCCGGGTTTGCCACGGCCGTGACGGACGGCACCTTCACCGTCAACGGCAAGCAAGTGAACATTTCATCCAGCGACTCGCTCCAGCAGGTGTTTGACCACATCGCCACGGCCACGGGCAACGCCGTTACGGCCAGCTATGATCCCACCAAGGACGAAATCAAGCTGACCAGTTCCAGCGCGATCACGCTCGGCAGCGCGACGGACACCAGTAATTTCCTCCAAGTCGCCCAGCTTTACAATACCAACGGCGGCACGAGCAACAATACCGGCACCATCACCAGCGCGTCGGCTTTGGGCCATGCCAAGCTCTCCGCGACGCTGGCCAATGCCGGGCTTGGCACGACGGTTTCCGATGGCGGCAGCGGCAACGGTGCATTCACGATCAACGGTGTCACGGTCAATTACAATGCGACCACCGACAGCCTGCAGGATGTGCTGAACAACATCAACGCGTCCGCCGCGGGCGTGACCGCCTCGTATGACCCGGTCAACAACCGGTTTGTGCTGGCCAACAACACCACTGGCGACATGGGCATCGCCATGCAGGACGTGACGGGAAATCTGCTGGCCGCCACCGGGTTGTCGGGCGGGACGCTTAACAACGGGAAGAATCTGCTTTATACCTTGAATGGCGGATCGCAACAACTCGTCAGCCAGTCCAACACGATTGCCAGTTCAAGCTCCGGCATCCAGGGCTTGACGGTATCGGCGCTGACCACCGGCACGACCACGGTGAATGTCGCCATTGACACCGCCACGATGAGCACCGCCATTCAGAAATTTGTTACGGACTACAATTCAACGCAGTCTTTCATCACCAGCCAGCAGGCCGTGACCACGGCGGCGGACGGCACGGTGACGCCAGGCACGCTCACCGGCGACACCAACACCAACAGTATTTCCACCAGTCTGCGCTCCTTGCTATCGTCGGTTAAGAATATTACCGGAACCTCAGGTGCCGTGCAGGGGTTGTCCGACCTGGGCTTTCAAAGCAATGGCAATGATAACACCATCGCCCTGAGCAATTCCAACACGTTGACCTCCATGCTGACCAGCAATCTCAGTGACGTGAAGGCGCTGTTTTCGAACACCACCAGCGGACTGGGAGTGCAAATGAACACTTTCATCGACGCCACCATTGGCAGCAGCGGCACCTTGACCACCCGGCAGGCAAATTTGTCGCAGCAGAGCACCGACATCACCACGCAGATTTCCAATCTGGAAACCAAGATCGCCAATGACACCAACCAGTGGAATGCGGAATTTCAGGCGATGGAAACGGCCGAATCGCAGACCAACCAGGAACTGACTTACCTAAGCCAAGCAGTCACCAATGGGTCGCTCTAAGCCATGAACCGGCCAGCCGCCAAACAACTCCGCGCCAAAAAATGGCTTGGCTGGCTTGTGGCCGGCGTGCTGTTCAGCAGCTCGGTGCCTGCGGCCGAGCCGTCGTTGGACAATGTTTTTGTCAGCGCGCCGTTTTTGCCGGCGGATTTGCATCGCGTGGTTGTGTTGCCGCTCGCGGCGGATGGTCCGGATGCCGACCTGTCGGCGGGTTGCGAGGCGCTGCAGCCGGTGATCTTCGACGAACTAATCCGGACGAAACGATTTGAAGTGGTTTCCGTACGTCCCGAAAATCTGCGTATGGGTTCCGGGCGTGCCGCGTGGACCGGCACGGAACCGTTGCCGGCGGCCTTTTTTGATTCGCTCCAGCGTGAGTATGGGTGCGACGCTGTGTTGTTCTGCGAATTGACGGTGTATCATGCCTACGCGCCGCTGGCGATTGGTTGGCGGCTGAAACTTGCGGACGCGCGAACGCACCAGATCATTTGGTCGGCCGACGAGGTCTTCGACTCCCACCGACCGGCCTTTAGTTTGGACATCACTGAGTTTTTTGAAGTTCGTAACTCATTGGCGACAAAAGCCGAGAGCCGTTGGCGGTTATTGAATTCGCCGCTCCAATTTGGCCGGTTTACAGTGGCGGAAATTCTGAACACATTGCCCATCCGGCGAAATACTCCTAAAGTAGCGTCACCCATGGCCGATAGTAAGCCGGTAAACGAGAAAATCAAGCCGCTTGGAAGACCCAGATATATTTATGGAAGTCGATTTTAACCCTGGCCGCAGCCCGATCACCGTTGTTAATCAGCCGGTGATTCGCCGGGAACCATCCGCCCCCGCTGCGGGGAATAACATGTCCTTCGATCAAACCACATCCTTGCAGCAAACGCTCAAGGACTCAGCCCAAATCCGGCCGGAAAAAGTCGCCCAAGCCAGCGCCTTGGTCGCCGACCCCAGCTATCCGTCCGACGACGTTTTAAACCGCATGGCCGGCTTGCTGGCCCAGCACATCAACGATTGACGCCCATGATCACGACCGCCCGCAATCCCTGGCAATCCTACCGCCAGATCGCCACGCAAACCGCGCCGCCCGGCCAGCTGGTGCTGATGCTTTACGATGGTGCCATCCGGTTTCTGGAACGGGCCCTTACCGGTTTTGCCAGCACCGATCCCGGCGAGCGAAACATGACGATCAACAACAATTTGCAGCGCGCGGTGGACATCGTGCGGGAACTGAATGTTTGCCTGGACACCGAGGCCGGCGGCCAGCTGGCCCAGACGTTGCGCGATCTTTACGATTACATGGAACGGCGGCTCATGGAGAGCAATTTCAAAAAACGGCGCACCGGCGTGGATGAAGTCCTGGTTCACCTCAGAGAACTCCGCAATGCGTGGGCGACCATGCTGGCCAATCAGGGCCAGCCGCAATTGGAAGCCGCCGCCCAAGCTGCATGGCAGGCCAATTAAACGCCGAGCGCGATCTGGCTGAAGCCTGTCGCGAATGGCGGCGGCTCGCGGAAGCCGAAGGCGAAGCCATCCGCACCGGCAACTGGGGTCTTTGCGCCGCCTGCCAGAAAGCCCTGCAACACCTGCGCGAGCGCATGGACGCCATCCTGCCCGCCGCGCGCGCCGACTGGGCACGATCCGGCAATGACCGCCCAAGCCGGGAACAACGGTTCAACGACACCCTCCGCGAACTGATCGCGGTGGAACGTCGCAATCAAACTTTGCTACAATCCGTCCGCGCGGCGGCCCACGTCAAAATCCAGGAGCTCAATCTGGCCAGAATCAATTTGAAGCAGCTCCGGCGTTCGTATGGTTTCGCCCACGACGCGCCGATGAATTCATTTTCCTGAAACAAGCATGACTGGGTGTTTTTTTCCGCGCCGGGATTCCCCGGTAAAAAAACGCTAAACCGTAGCCGGATTTGACCGATGAAACCCTGCGGGCGCGCGCCGTTGAAAGTGCGGGCCAACAAAGATGAACCAACTCCTGGTGGCCAATACAGCATTGATGGAGCCGAAGCCGGTCAGCCAGTGGTGGCTGAACTTCTTCACCGCCTCCGAGGATGCGCAGATCGTCTGCCGCAAAAACGGCATCGCCGAGCACATCAATCCCAAGGCCGCCCAACGATTCCAACTCGATCCGTCGTCGGAAGAGGGAGTGTTTTCCGTTTTGGATCTGCTCGCAGCGCCGGGAAACCGCAAACTGGGTCAGCTTCTAAAAAAATCCAATCCTGCCCCCGACCGGCTGCATTCCATCGTCACCCAGAACGGCACCACGCCGGTCGCACTGATGGATCTGGAGTTTATTCCGCTGGATGAGGTTCACAGCCTCTTGGTTTTCAAGGATTCCAGCCGTCGGCTGCGGCTCGAAGCCCACGTGCAACGGCTGGTTACCGCCATCGACGCCACGCCGGATCATTTTCTCGTCACTGATTCCGAGCTCCACATTACTTATGTCAACCCGGCCTTTCAATCCGCCACGGGTTACTGCCTCGAAGAAGTGCTCGGCCGGTCGGATGAATTTTTGCGGGCACCCGCCGAAGCGGGCAAAGTTCGTACCTATCGCGAGCTGGCCAGCCAGGGCCGTGAATGGGTCGGCGAACTCGTCAACCGGCGGCGCAACGGCGAAATTTATCACGTCGAATGCACGGTCTCGCCGATCGCCGACATGGCGGACCGGTTCATGGGCTATGTCGTGTGCGAACGCGACATCACCGTCCGCCGCCAGTTGCAGGGTGCGCTGCGGGCCGAACGCGATTTCGTCCAAAGCATCCTGCACTCGCTCGACGGCGCCATTTACAGCCTCGACTGCGAATTTCGCCTCACGCACACCAATGCCGGCTGGCGACATCTGCCCGCACTGCACGCCGGCATCCAGTTCGGCGGGGCACCCGCCCTCGGCCGCCCGTTGCTGGACCATGTGCCGGAGACCGCGCGCCGGGGCGAGTTGCGCCTGGCCTTCGAGGAGGTTATCGCCACCGGCAAACCGCAGGAAAATCTTTATCACGCGCCGGACGGCCGCCACTGGCTGATGCGGATTTCGCCGTGGATTGACGGCCCGAGCATCCGCGGCCTCATTTGCAACATCGCCGACCAGACCCATTATCACGAGCTGCAGAACCAGCTGTTTCAGGCGCAAAAAATGGAGATCATCGGCACCCTGGCCGCCGGAGTGGCGCACGATTTCAACAATCTGCTGCAGGCCATCCGTGGCAACGCCGGGTTGATTCTGCTGGATGCAAAACCAGGTTCACCGTTGCAGCTGGGCATCGAAAAAATCGATTTGGCCGCCACCCGCGCCGCCGAAATCACCCGCCAACTTCTGACATTCAGCCGGATGTCGGACGACAATCGCACGGTTATCGACCTCAATCTGGTCATTAAAGAAACCGCGCAACTCGCCCGCCGCAACCTGCGCGGAAATGTCGTGCTGGAGCTGATGCCGTCGGCGCAACCCGTCAACGTGAAGATGGATTCGACCCGCGCCAGTCAGGCGTTGCTTAACCTCTGCGTCAACGCGCAGGACGCGATGCCCGACGGCGGAAACCTGACATTGACGAACACGATCCTGGAACCCTCCGCCGAGCTTGTGATCCGGCACAGCCTCCAGCCCGGGACCGTCTATGCCCGATGCAGCGTGGCCGACACCGGCTGCGGCATCGCGCCGGAAATGCTGCCCAAGATTTTCCAGCCGTTCTTTACCACCAAGGAACACGGCAAGGGCACCGGCCTTGGCCTGCCCATCGTCCAGCGCGTCGCACATGAAGCCGGCGGCTTTATCGAGGTCGAAAGCATTTTGGGCCAAGGCACGACCTTCCACCTTTACCTGCCGCTGGTACAGGAGCAAAGCACACCCGTCGCCGCGCCAAATCACGCACCGCTCGGACAGGGTTCCGGCCGCGTGCTCGTGGTGGACGACGTGGATTTGCTGCGGGATCTTGCCCGGACGTTTTTAGAACTGACCGGGCTGACCGTGCTGGTTGCCAACAGCGGCCAGCAGGCGCTGGATATCTTGGAACAGGCGACGACGCCGGTGGACATCGTGTTCACCGATTACAACATGCCCGGCATGAACGGCGTTGAACTGATGGAAAAAGTCGCGGTGCGCTGGCCGCGGACCAAATTCATCCTGGCTTCCGGCTATTTGGACGATGCGACCCGCGCGCGCGTCGCCAGCTGCAAAGCCACCCTGCTCTCCAAGCCTTACGATATTCACGAGGCCTCGGATGTGGTCATGAAAACAATCGCCGCCTAGTGGGCGGATTCCGGCCAATGAAAAAATTATCACTCGCGATGATTGTTAAAAACGAGGCGCGCTGCCTCGCACGCTGCCTCGGCAGCGCAAAACACGTCGCGGACGAAATCATCGTCGTGGACACCGGCTCGACCGACCGCACCGAGGGAATCGCCGGTGAATACGGGGCAAAAATCTTTCAGTTTAACTGGCACGATGATTTTTCAGCGGCCAGAAATTTCGCTCTGGACCGGGCCGCGGGCGAGTGGATGCTGGTATTGGACGCGGATGAAACGGTCAGCGAACCACTCGCGGCAGAAATCAAAAAATTTGTCGAAGGCGCGCCGCGGGTTGGCCGGCTCAAAATCGTGAGCGATTTCCGACGAAATGGCCAAACGCTGCAGTCCCAGACTTTGGTCTCACGGCTGTTCCCGCGCGGCGCGCGGTTTGAAGGGAAAATCCATGAGCAGATTATTTCCGCGCTGCCCCGGGTGAGTCTGGCCGGCGAGCTGTGGCATGACGGCTATCTCGAAACGAATAAAACCGACCGCAATGTGAAGCTGCTGCGCGCCGCGCTGGAACGCGAGCCGGATTGCGCTTATCTGCTTCACCAGCTCGCCCTCGAATACATCTCGCTCGACCAGCCGGAAAAGGCGTTTCCGTGTTTGCAACAGGCATTCGCACGGATGCAACCCGCCGACCCGTTCGCGCCGAACGTCGTGGTGGACCTGCTTTACGCGGCGATGGCAGTGAAACAGTTTGACGCGGGCCTGGAAGCGCTGGCGCTTTCGGAACAACGGCTGGCGGACTTCCCGGATTTACATCTGGCGCGCGGCGTGTTTTACATGAACCTCATCCGTCATGATACCGCGCGACACCTCGCCGAGGTGCCAAAGGTCGGGCAGAGTTTTCAGCGCTGCCTGGAGCTGGGTGAAACCGACTGCTATAAAAGCGTCCGCGGCACGGGCACGTTTCTGGCGAACTACAATCTCGGCCTGTTTTACCATGTCTTCGACAACGCCGCCGGCGCGCGGAACTGTTTTGAATCCGCCGCCCGGTCCGGCTATGCCCCCGCGGTTGCCATGTTGGAAAAATTAAAGGCGTGATGTCTTTCATCACGCCGCGGAGGTAAAATGTCGGCCTAAACGGCGGCCGGTGCTTCCGTTTCTTGCAAGGCCGCTTCGAGCATTTGCGCCGCCGTCGGCAGCGCTCGGGAGAGTTTTTCCAACTGCTCGTTGAGGCGCGCGGCCAGCGCTGGCGACTGCAGGGTGATCAGCTTTTGATACCATTCGATGAACGCGCGGCTGGCGGCCACTTCGTCGGCACCCTCGTCGGGCGCGTGGGTGGTTGGTGATTCCAGCGTCTCGCACAAGATCAAGGCGGCCAGCGTACGGGCCGAAGGGTCGCACTCCAGGATTTTCCCCCACAGCTCCAAGGCCACCGTTGTGTCACCATTCAACAACAAGGCTTCGGCGTGTTGGGCGGCCAGCGCGGTATCGGCCGGCAGGGCGCGAACCGCCTCGCCGGTCCAGTCGCGGGCAAACTCCAGCAGTTCCGCCTGACCCAATGCAATGTCTCCGCCCAGCCGCCACGCGGCGGCCTGGGTGGGGCTGCCCGCGACAATTTCGTGCAATTGGCGCAGCGCATCCACGCCGCGATTTTGCGAGGTAAGGAATTTTGCGAAGTCGAGCTGCACAGGTTCCCCGCTGCCCGGCTCGGCCAAAGCCGCCAGAAACGCCGTTTCGGCGCCGGCGGGGTCGTTCAGTTTATCGAGGCAAAGAGCCAGACAATGCTGCGGTGCAGCCGAGTGGATGTCCGTGTTGATCGGCGAAAGCACGGGCTGTTTGCGTTTGGAGAGGCACTGGCGCATTTGATCAGCAGCCTCACTGAACTGCTTCAATTCAAATTGCGCCAGGCCCAAAGCCAGATACAGCGACGCCGTCAACCCACCCTGGCGGGCGAGTGGCGAATCCAACACTTCCACCACCTCGGCGTGCGCGCGGATTTTATAAAGCTGGCTGGTGAACTGCGTGAGCAGCACCTCGCGCAGCTCGGGTACGAGGTCGCCCGACGGTTGCGCGGACATCATTTGAAACGCTTCGCGATATTTCTCCACGCCGCCGGCAAGATCGTCGGAGCGGACGAGTTCCAGGCCGAGGTTCATCACCAGATTCACATCAGCCGAATTTTCTTCAATGGCCAGCCGGAGCAAATTCAGGTTGCGTTCAATCTTGTTCCGGTCCCGCACCATTTCCCGGGTGTAGCCGTGGTGCAGAATTTCCGCCGTGCCGAGCGCGGTCTTTAGCCCCCAATTTTTGCAATGTGGCAGCAAACTGGGGAAAACCTGCTCATGGATGCGTCCCAAATAATAAACGCCCGGTGCGTTGCGGAATAACCGCGGCACAAAGCTCCGACCATCATTCTGGCCGGCGTTCACCAGCGGCAAACGATGCGCGAGCGTACTGGATTTTTTCAGATCGGCGAGCAGCGCCGCGTGCTGGACAGGCGGCAATTCCTCATCGGCATCAAGCATCAGAACCCAGTCACCCGTCGCGGGTTCAAGTGCGGCGTTGCGGGCGGCAGCGAAATCATCGCTCCAGGCGAAGGAATAAATTTCCGCACCAAATTCCCGCGCAATCTCCACCGTGCGGTCGGTGGAACCGGTGTCCACCACGATGATCTGGGTCGCAAGGCCGCGCACGGACTTCAAGCATTGAGCGAGAAATTTTTCCTCGTTCTTAACGATGAGGCAGACGGATAAGCGATGGCGGATGGCGGATGGCGGATGGCGGATTATTTCCGGCAGGACGAGCCAGTCTAGCTGGGCATCGCCCTTGAGCGGCTTGGCCAAAAACTGTTTCGGGGTCTGCCAGCCCGGCGCGAGGTCACGGGCACGCTGGGCGCATAGTTTCGCGACTTTTCCATTGCCGGCCGCCAAGGCGATTTCCGACAGCAGGAATAAGGCTTCGGGATGAAATGGACGTTTCGCCAGGGCGATGCGGGTGGATTCCCACGCCGCCGGAAATTCTTTCCGCGCGAACAGTTCGCGCGCCTCATCCAGCCGGCCCGAATAGGCCACCTCGGGAAGTTTGACCGGCCCACACGACGGCTGGCCCGGCGGATTTTGGTTTCCGACTAGCTGGCCAATGCGGTGTTGGACAATGGCCGCAGAATTTTTCCAAGTAAAAAACTGGTGGGCGTGGCGGCTGGCCAACTGGCCGCGTTCGCGCGCTTCGGCAGGATGCTTGAAAACATGACGCAGATGTTGTCCGAGTGCGCCCAAATCCGGCTCCAGCAGCCAGCCGGCGTGAGCCAGTTTCAAGCCGCTGACTTCGTGGCCAAACACTTTTTTCACGGCTGGTATGCGCCAAGCAAAATCATCCCGGACAAAATCATCCGTCGCGCCGCCGGCGGTGACGATGAGCGGAAGACCGCAAGCCATCGCCTCCAGCGCGGGCAGGCCGAAACCTTCGCCGCGATACGGCAGCACCAGGCAATCGCAAGCGGTATAAAGTCCAGGCAATTGTTCCGGCGGCAGCTCGGCGTTGAGGTAAAGAATTTCCGGCGCATTCGGCAGCATCTGCGCGGCGCGGATCTGCGTTTCAAAAGTCTGGCCGGTGTAAACGCTCTGGCCGCCGAAATCTTTGATGACCAGGCAAACGTCATCCGCCGCCGTGAAATTCTGCAAATAGGCTTGGAGCAATAAATCCGTACCTTTGCGTCCGATGGTGCCGCCGACGAATAGAAATTTGAATTGTTTCTCGGTAGCTAGTTTCATCGGCGCGGCCTGCGGATGAAACTTTGCCGCGTCCACACCGTTCGGCACAACAAAGACTTTTTCCACCGGCACGCCGGAATCAATATAGACGCGACGGACGTATTCCGACGGCAGCCAGAACTCATCCACGTCGCGTGCCGCACGCACCCAGTCTTCCGGCAGCACGCCAAATTCCCACGGCTGGATGACGACTAGCTTGCCGCGAGCGGGCCGCTGCCAATTCGGCGGCCAGGCGTGGCGCACGGTGATGGCCGCGTCCGAAGCTCGTGTCGCGGACACATCGCGCGCCAGCTGCGGCCAAATGGTTGCGGCGTCCGCCGCCACGGGTCCGCTGTTGGTGACGCATTTGATTTGCACGCCGGAGACACTTCTGAGCGCGCCCACCAATTCGCGATTGACGTGTGACAAACTGCCGTGATCGAGAAAAGAACCTTCCCAAGTGACCGCGATTGGCGGTTGTTTACAAACTTCAGTCAACGCTCCCAGCACCGAGTCTCGCTGTTGAGAGGTGTCCACACCGGAGTACCCATTCGGAACTAGGATCGGGCCCGACAACAACAGATCAGAAACGCGTGGTTGTCGTGCGAGGCGCGCAACCAAAGCGGAGCGCAGCGTTTCACCCCGCAATACAGTGGTTCGGCCTGTGATAATCTCCTTCATTGCCCGAGCCATGCCGGCGGTGTCATCAGCCGCGAAGCATAGGGACGCATTCAAGTTGACCTCCGGCAGAGAGGAGATGTTTGTGGTAATGGTTGGCAAACCTTCCTGTTGCGCTTCTAGGACTGGCAAACCTAGCCCTTCATAAAGTGATGGAAATAGCAGGACCGATGCACTTCGGTAAAGCGATTGGAGCGTCTCATCCGAGATGTCTTGGTGCAATTTATGAGCGATTCCGGCTTTACGAAGGCGAGCGAAAAAGCCCTCAATCACTTGTTTCGAGGAACGGGGCTGCCCAACAATGTCAAGTTGGATTGAGGTTGTGGAGTGAACTTGCTCCAGCACTTCGGCGATACCGGCTACGTTCTTCCGCGCATCGAGGGCATTTACCAACAGAACACGCTTACCGTCGCTTTCAAGGGCTGATCGTGTCGTCACTTGGAATGGTATGTGCGCTGTGATGTCGAGACCGTTGGGAATCGGCCCATACAATTCAAGAAAGTCTTGTCGGGTGCTTTCACTAATACAACAAATGCGCCGTGCATTGCGAAGGTAGTATCGATAACCCATATCATGGGCGTGTGCAAACCTGTAAATACTGGGCATGTTAGAAAAGCGCAAACAGCCGGTGGCGATAAGGTTAGGAACCATATCATATACGATGCCAACACAGCCGGGCAAATCGGGCAATCCATTTGCACAAAGCCACGGATTGGAAATGACAACCGTCGAGTAGTCACTGCCCCGAGCACGCCGCCCCGTCCAATAAAGATCTTTCTTGCCGCCAGGTGACGTTTCCAAGCGAAGATACTCCAATTGCTCATCCTTAAGAGCCGCAAGTTCTACTTGGCATCCCTCACGTTTGAGTGCTGACATGTAGTAAAGAATGACACGACGAACACCAACATGGGAAAGGAGGAAGTCGGACTGGACAACGAAGAGGGCTTTCATGGATTTAGGTTCAATTGGTTTGTCTTCCGGGATCCGCTATTCCTTCCTGAGGTCTCGGTCTTACAGGTTTGACCTGTGCTTATCGCAGTGGGAATGGCGAGAGCCTGACAGAGTGCGTCGGAAGCGTTTTCCGTGTCTGGTAACAGCCTCGTGTATTTAGAAACCAAATACTCCTGATTTGGTTCATCTATTGCGCTTTCGAATCCGATTACTCCCAGCGCGTGACTCTTGTAGATCATATAATCTGGCAGGGGTGCCCGAGGTATCTCGGTGTTTACGATGAGATCAGGTTTGAACGCATTGAAGGCAGCGTCGCGCTCGTTCAAATAATTCCTGTCGGTTCCGTAGCGCTGCCAGTCCACAACCAGATAGTCGAATGCGCCAACCACACCAAGCATATTATCTCTCCAAGATTTCCCAACGCATCGGATGATGGCCTCCCGTCGCACATGCGTCCGCAGTGCCGTGATGAACGGTGCCACGGCCGTCCAAGTACTTAATGTCTCGGGCACAAACACCGCGATGCGCCGCGCGCCACGAGTCAACAGAGGAAGGTCGCTAACGCAGAGCGCGCCACCATCAAGCAGTTCATTAGTTATTGGGCGTTGACCAAGGGCGAAGACACTTTCGCGGGTTACTGGTAAAGGCATGCCCGGCGTCCAGCCAAAGGGAGCCATAAGTAAAGACTGGAGCCGTAGCGTGCCACTCATTACACGCATATGAAGGCGGAATGTTCGCGTGTTCGCGAAGTACCCGGCTGGAACAGTTAAGCGCAGCGATAGCGGCCCAAGCATCTGAGGCGTGATTGGCAGATCGTTAACTATGACCTCGACCTGCTCAGCGGGAGCAGCCAAGGATAGTGTTATGACCAATGGTACCGAAAGAGTTGACGGTAGGCGTCCCCCAATCTCTCCATAAACACCGTACGGCAGCTCAATTGCATCGTCAGTCAGGTGCCAGCGTTCGCAGCGAAATATCCCGAGACGACCAAGCATTTGGCCCATGCGTCTCCGGAAACGAATTGGCTGGGCAAAAGGTAAACTCGGGGACATGACCTCGGCGGTCGCTTGCGCTGGACCAGAAAGATAATACCGGTCTGATACTACTGGAAGCGGCTCGCATGCTTCCATAGTGCCAGGCCGCGTCAGGTGCGACACCGCGACAGCTTTTCGCACAAGGCGCGGGATGAACCCTTGGCTCATTAAGCGCCTAGTCAGTTCCACGTCCTCTGCTTGATTCCAAAAAAGCAACTCGTTCCACCGGACCATTCGCAGCACCTCTGTCTTTCCGATAATGATGCCTCCGTTGATGAACATGTGCGGTGTCCAATCGCCATATTCGAGCATAGCCGGTGATGACCACGACCATTGGGCTCCAAGCGAGACCCAGTCAGGGAAACGTCGACCGTCAGGTCGCACCTGACGACAAACCGCCACACTAAAATCACTCCCGAACTGTTGCAGTGCCAGTAGAAACCCCGCATCAATTGTATATCGGTCATGAGCAATGACCAGAGTATCGTAACGCGCAGAGTCAACTAGCTGGTTCTTCTTTCGCGTGATCCATCCTTGCTCAGCAAAATCGCCGGTATCAACCACAAAATGAACCTGAGGAAACATAGCGGCAAGGTCTGCCTTGATTGTGTTAGGGCCACAGACCAATACCTCTACTTGCTGCCCGTTGGCTCGCTCCAGCGCATACACACTCTGGATAAATGCGGACAAGCGATCCCTGCGTTTACCGTCTGTAATGATCCCGAATGAGATCCCTGTGCTAGCCAACGGGCGGGCAGCGGTGCGCGAGTTGCGGACAGCGAATTCGGTAGCCCCGTCCTCACAGGTGAACTCGAATAAAGGTTCTAGGCCGCCCCACTGGTGTATTAGATGCTTTAGGGCGAAGATCGAACACATGGGCGTGTTTGTCATCCTGATTACAAGCACGCCACCGGGGCGCAAGAGCCGCAAGGACTCGTCCACAACAACAGGCCATGCCTTAATTTTGCCAAGGTCGTTTTCGACCAAATAGACTAAGTCATAGGCTTGGTGCGCCTCGGGGGGCATTCGAAAGTCGTTCTCCGGATTGAGCAGTCGTGTGTCCACCTCCAAACGTGCCAGCGGCGGCATACGACCAGCCCACAGGATGCGAGCCCCACTCGTAAGCATCGATTTCAAGTTGAAGGCACTCGGCCTGAGAAACTTAGAATCTAGGGCCGGCCGGTTTATAGCATCCAAGGTAGTACCTGGGATTGTGGTAGCACTGGCGCGTGTCGCCAACACCTCGTTGAGGCGATTGATTTCCCCGGTAGCCTGAGCTAACGCAGGCTCAATAGCCGCGAGGCGTTCCTTAAGTCGCTTGGTTTCCTCAATTTCGCGAGTTAACGCGGGATCAACAATTGCCAAGCGTTCGTTGAGGCGCTTGGTTTCCATGGTTTCCCGAGCTATCGCGGGCTCAACAACCGCCAGGCGCTCAATGATACGCTGCATGTCGGCAAGAGCGGCGTCAGGCGCCAGCCGATCGGCTGGCGAGTGCCAGAAGTGCTTGCCGTCATACAAAACAACCCCGCGTAATTGGAGATCGTGTTCAACGGTTCGCCAATCTATATCCTGGCGACAGAAGAAAAGGTTGAACTCTTTCGAAGCATTGTCGTTAGGCTTGATTGCATAGACGCGAAACCCGAGAAATAGTAGCCGACTGGTGACCGAGTGGAGGTCGTGGACTTCTTCGGTGTACAGGCGTGACTCGTGGGTGGAAGGCACCTCAAGGACGCCGGCCTCGACGCGGGGAAGGTAATCTCCTAGCGACTCAAGCACCGGCAGATCAACTCCTTGAGCGTCGATTTTGATAAAACGAATACGCTCAGCCTGTTGGATCTCGGGGATGCTGTCCAACCGCACCACTGCGACATCGATTGTATGGTCAAAGTAAAGATCTTCACGCGTCTGCCAGTAATCGTCATGTTTGATCAATTCGTCGTCCAACTTCAACAGACTTGAAACACCGCAATCGGCGTGGTCAGAGACATGCAATTTAGCACTGCGCGCGGTCGCGTCAGCTGCCAATTGCAGAAGAATAATATTTTCCAGTTGCCGCGTTTTTGCAGTGGCAGCAATCTCGGCGCAAAGCTGCGGAATCGGTTCGATCGCAAGCACGCTTATCTCTGCGTTTCGGGCGGCCACCTCAATAGCAAAACCGCCTTGATTAGCACCCACGTCTATCACGATATCACGTTTGCAGGATTGTGTCATAACGTAGGCATGACAACCTTGTTTCGCGAGAGATTCAATTGTAAAAACGCATTCAAGTCTTCGGGCGTTCCCAAGCCATGCATTCCGGCCCCTTCACGTCCCACATTGGAGACGGCGAGATGGTGCCCTTCGGAAATCAGTTGGTTGTAGGTCGGTGCGACGTAGAACTCGCCGTTCACGCGCAGGTCACGGGCAATCATTTGGTCCGCCGCGCGGACGAAATCAGCACCCTGCCGGAAGTTGTAGATTCCAACAGTGGCCTCATTCGAGACTACTTTTTTTTCGACAACCTCGGTCACTTTCCCCTTTGGGTCAAACCGGACATAGGACCATTTGGGGTGGTCGGACCAGAAGGTCATAATAAGGCCATCGGCGTGCTGACGTTCCATTTCCGCGAGGTAATCATTGATGTCGAGGTCTACATATTGGTCGCTGTTGGCCAACATGAGCGGCTCATCGTTGTTGATGTAGTCCCGAGCCAGCAGGACGGTGCAAGCCGCCCCCTCAGTCACTTGGCGAACCGGCACGATCTGACATCCGGGAGACACGCGCTGCAGGACCGACCGCATGTCGGTCTGATCCAGATGCTCTTGAAGGCAGATGTAAATGAACTGGTGCGGTTGGCGAGGGCGCACATTCTCGGTAACAAGTTCGATCATGGGCTGCCCGTTCACAGGGATCAGCGGCTTGGGTAGCGGGTAACCCGCCCGGGCGAACCGGCTCCCGCGGCCAGCAATAGGTAAGACAATATTTAGCATAGCGTAATCCTAGTCGAAGGCGAACGCCCGATTGGCAGCAAAGGTTTTCACTTCCTCCGGCGTGCCGAGGCTGTGCATTTGCTCGCGCGCGATAGGGAATATAGTGACAGTCCGGCCTTCAAGAACCAACTCGTTATAGACAGGGCAAACATAGAACTCCCCACCTACGGCGGCATTTTTGAGGATCACCCGTTCAGCGGCCTTGACGAAATTCCGGCTGCTTCGGAAGTAGTAAATGCCGGCGGTGGCGTTGCGGCTGATCGGCCGTTTCTCCGCTACGGCCACCACGGCATTGTTCTCCACCTTGACGTAGGACCACTTGGGGTGCGTGGATGGAAAGATGATGACGCTGCCGTCGGCTTCGACTTGTCGGGCCGCCGCCAAAAAGACATCAATGGAGGCATCAACGTATTGGTCGGAGTTTACCACCAGCAGCTCGCTGTCCTCGGCCAGACGGTCGGCGGCCAGCAGGACACTGCACAGCGCACCGGCGGTGGGTTGGTTCAGAGTAATCAGGTCGCTGTGCGGTGCGATCAGTTGGAGTACCTCGGCGAGAGCAAACCGCGCCATGTGTTCCTTGCGGCAGATGAAGACGAAGCGGTGCGGTTCGCGCGGTGTGACGTTGCGCGCCACGATTTCGATCATAGGGCGCCCGGCAATATCCACCAGCGGCTTGGGGAACGTGTAGCCCTGTTCGGCAAACTGACGGCCTTCACCACTCATGGGGATTACTATTTGCAGCATATTTCCTCCTCCTGTTTTTCGGCCGGCCCGAGTTTTTCGACCTGGTTGGATTTTTCAACAGGGTTAAGCTTTTCAACTGAGTTGATGAATTCCCGGATGCGCCAATAGGTCACTTCCGCGTGGCCGGACACCTGGCATACATGTGCGCCTGAGCCTATGGCGGCCTCGATGCCGTGCGGGGCGTCCTCGACTACCACCACCTGGTCGGGCGACAACTCCAAACGCGCGAACGCCTTGAGATATATCTCCGGGTGTGGTTTCGCCTGTTTGACCTCTTCGTTGCTGGTCAAAAACTCGAAGTGATCAATCAATCCCGCCCGGCGCAGCATCAATTCGACGCTATCGCGAATGGCGTTGGAGCACACGGCGACCCGGAAGCCTTCCCGCTTGAGCCGAGTTAGCATATATTCTTTTTCGAAGACCGGCCAGCAATGGCTCAGGATCTCCTCCCGGGTGAATACCTGTTTGATACGGTTGATCATGTCGTGGAGGCTGCGTGGCAACCCTTTTTCCACGCTCAACATCTCCAGCTTCTTGCGTGTCGGCAGACCATTGTAGCTAGAGAGGTGATCGTAGCGAGAGATGCTGAAGCCGAACATGGCCAAGGAGCGGTTGAGCGCATCGTAATGCCAATCGGTGGCATCAATCAACACCCCATCCAGATCGAAAAGAATTGCGCGTATTTGACTCATAAGCAGTTTCCAAGTAATAGGTTCATGCTGGATATTTGTCGCCCATGACACTAGGCGACTTGACGACCACAGTGATTGTGTCTTCCAGCACCAGAAAATCCGTCGCCTCCCCCGGCTCCAGCTGCACAATGTCGCCCGCACCGTATTCAACCCCGTTCATGCGGGCCCGTCCCGATACGATCAGGGTGAGTTCAGTCGCCACGCGGTGAACATGCCGCAGCTCCGCGTCTCCCGCCCGATAATGCTTGCAGCAGACCTCGGCTACTGGGGTCCGGAAAGCTGCGGGTTCAAAGTCACCGAGGAACCAGCCCCCTTTCATGTTCTTCAGTTCGAAACGCTGCATGATGTCTCCTTTCCCTTGAGAGCTTGCCGCTGCGACAAACCAAGTTGCTCGCAGAGTGCCAGCGGGTTATCCGTACAGATGCCGTCAACGCCCCAGCTGGCAAAATCCTCCCAGCGGACCTGCGCTTGGGCCAGAGTGAACCCGTGCAATTCAGGTGACACTGCATAAACCTTTTTCCCTGCGCTGTGCAGCCGGACCACATCTTCTTCCATTGCCCACATCCGGTCAAATTCGTCCAACCAAACGATGCTTGCCTCGCGAATGCTCAAGGCCTGCGCCAACGGTTCATTCCGGTCGCTAACGCGAGCCGCAAGCCGCAGACTTGGGTTGAGGCGTGCGTATTGTTGCGCGGTCTTTCCCGGCACGGTCTCAAGCAACTCCATGTCAAACAGGAAAGTCTGCCCCGCCACACCTTCCTGAATTAGAAATTCGGCCAAACGCTGTTCGTAGCCAAGTTCCTTGACGTTCAGTGCGATGACTTGCCGGGGACACTTGCGCCACTGTGCCGCATGATGTGCCGCATTGTTAGCCTCAGAGAACGCCGCAAGATCATGGCTAATGTAAAATCCAAGCCCAGGGTTCCAGCGGATGTCGGTCTCAACCCCGAAACCGAGTCCCAATGCAATATGAACCTGTTCGAGCGTGTTCTCTCGTTTCGGCTCTTTGCCGGCCACGTTGGCCCGATGGGCAATCACTTCCATAAAAGCCCTCCCACCTTTGGTAATTCCGAGGATTGTAAACAAACCTGACGATTTGGCCGTTGGCTTTCCGTGGTCACTGGCGGCTCGGCGAGTCCGAGCGCAATGCCTCGCCCTATATTCGGCATACAGCGTTCGCGTTCCGCAAGAGTTACGGAGGCTTCGGTTGTGATCGGGCTCTGACACATAAGGTTGATCACTTGTTCGCGACCACCGCGCCACCGCGGTTTGCTGCCAAAAATTGCAGGGTTTCGTCTCCAAAAGAAATGGCTGGCATAATAATCTTTGGTTCTGGCTGACTGCACTAGCACGATTTCGCGGTGATGCTGGTTGATGGTAAATTCTAAGACTTAAATACATCCCCGCTCAAACTGCCGGAGCAGCGGGTTGCTTTATGTCTTGTCCTCCTCATTTCCGGGCGGACCCTTGCGGATCCGCCCGGGGAAGGAGCCAGTGGGTCTCGCCGTATGTCTAAACACAAAACATTCGACAATGATCACTGACATGGTTCTGTCACCAAGCCGGCGGCGCCTTGCGCCCGCCGTCAGGGTTTGGACAAATTCATTTTCTTCGCCGGGGGCGCCGGTGACTTGGCCGCGCCCGCCAGTTTGGGCAGCGGCGAACTTTGCTTCGTCAGCGCCTGCTGATTGCTCCGCTGGATTTCTTCGTAAACTTCCTGGCGGTGCACCGGCACCGTCATGGGCGCGTCGATGCCAAGCTTCACCACGTCGCCTTCGACGCGCATCACCTGCACGCGAATATGGCCATCGATCACGATGCTCTCGCCCAGTTTTCTCGAAAGAATTAGCATGACTCAGTTTAGGCGACATGGTCCGCGACGGGCAATGCATGTTGCACCGAATATTGCGTCGCGTTCGTAATGATCACCTGTTTGCCAATGTGCGTGTGCCGGTTGATGACCACCGGCCCTTTCAGATTCACCGTCGCCTGACTGGTGCCGTGAATGGTCACGATGCCGAGCAGGAGCGCGTCGCCTGCACTTTTCAAACCTAAAAATTCCACGTCCGCGGGCGGGATGTCCGGCTTGTATTCCGGCATCACCACAAACGGATCAATCACGACGAATGCCAGGGCGATGTTGTCTTCGACCCGCAGCCACGCGAAAGGCTCCTCGCCGGGATTGACGACCAGGACGTAATCCTTGATCTGCTCGAAACCCAGCAGGCCCATCGGCAGGCGCACGGGGTTGGCCGGCGGCGCGGGGGGTGGTTCCAATTCAATTGATTCGGCGCATTTCATTTCAATTTGGTTCGCAAGGGTTGTTTAGCAACGGGCGTGCCACGGCAAGAAAAATCCGGCATGACCAGGAAATTCCCCAAAAAGTGGCAGTTTTTTCAATTTCAAGCGGAAATTGCCGGTGGCCGAGCAGGCCACCCGGCAAAAATGGACCGGCCACTGGGCGAAAATTTCCGCTAGGCTCAGATTGGCGAGGTTTAGATTCATCAGAGGTAGTTTAAAATCGAAAGTTGCATGATTTTGACGCCGCTCTGCAGTGCCGCCTGATAGGCGTTCTGCGTCTGGCTCAACTGCATCATCACCTGCACCAAGTTGGCGCTTGAGGCATTGGAAATCATTGTGTTGAGCGACTGCGAACTGTTCGTGGCGAACGTTGCGGCCGTGGTCAACTGGCTTTGCACCACGCCGTTGTTGGCAACCTGGTAGGCGACATTGTTTTCGTCCTTCTGCAAATCAGTGCTGTCCGTGCTGGTGATCGCCGTGGTGTTCCCGGCGGTCAAATTATTGCGCAACGAGATGAGATGATTGATGAGATCCGCCCCGGACTGACTGTCGGTGATCAAGCCGTGTGCGCCGGAAGTGCCGGTGTTCGCCCCGGGAATGTCCGCCGTCGCCGTCATGCCTGCGCCGATTTGCGCCTGATTCACCGAGCTGTTGCCATTGTAAGTCACAGCGGTCACGTCGCCATTGGCGTCGGTGGTGGTGGTGAATGGCGCGGATGCGGAAGCCGTGCCGCCGAACAAATACTGGCCCGTCGAAGGATCCTTGGTGTTCGCCGCGTTGACGACCTGGTTGATCAATTGGTTGACCTCGCCCGCGTAATTATTCAAATCCGACTGTGAGTTGGTGGCGTTGCCCGCCGACGTCGCAATCTCCCCGGCGCGGCTAGTGATTGTCTGGAGCGACTGCAGCACGCTGTAAACCGAAGTGGCCCGCGATTGCAACGTAGAAATGTTACTGCTGTATTGCGTTTGCGCGGCGTTCTGCGCCTGATAATCCAGCGTATTCTCCATCGCCTCCGGATTGTCCGACGGCGCCTGCACGCTCAAGCCGGTGGAGACCTGATTTTGAATGGTATATTGCTGCGCGGAAAGCTGGTTCAACTGGTTCACCAGCGAACTGTCGTAGGCGTTGGAGGTTATGCGCATAAAAAATTATTCAGGTTTCATGGCCTAGGAAGTTTTCATCGCCAGCGTATCGCCCATCAACGTGTTTATCGTCGTCACGAACTGCGCGGAGGCTTCGTAAGCTCTTTGATAGGCCATCAAGTTGGTCATCTCCTCATCCACGCTGACGCCGCTGATGGAACTGCGCTGTGTCGATAGCATCTGCGTCACCGCCGTCTGGTTGGTAACCTGCGTGTTCGCCGTCGAAAGCGAATCGCCGAGCGCGGCGACGGTCGCGTCGTAATTATCGTTGAAAGTCTGGTTGCCCAGCGCGCTTTGCGCCGTTGAACCCAGCTGGGCAAGTTGGAACACCACGGTGTTGTCGCCGGAAGCCGTCGCGCTGCCGGAGGTCTGGATCAAATTCGGATTGGCCGCGAGCGCGGCGTTCACAGTGATGGTGGAAGCATCCGAGCCGTTAAAAAAATTTGCGCCGGTGGATCCCGTCAGGCTGTAGCCGCCATTGTGAATGCCATTGACCTGCGTAATGAGCGTCCCGGCGAGCGTGTTGAGACTGGACTGCAATGTCGCCAGCGTGCCGTCGCGGGCGTCGATCGTGCCTTGCATCGAACCGCCGGTGAGGGTGAGCGGCACACCGCCGGTCGCCGTTTGCACTAGCATTTGTCCGCCGCCGGCATCGTAAGTCTGCAACGTGTCCGCGACCTTGTAACCCGTCACCAACGCCTGGCCGCCGATGTTGACATCCACCGAACCGTTCGTTTCCGTGCTGGTGGTGATATTCGTGAATTGGGACAACTTTTCCAAATCCTGTTCGCGGGCGTCGAGCAGATCATTCGCCGTGCCGCCGCTGAACTGGGCGGCGGAAATCTGCTGGTTCAACGTCGCGATGCCCGAGAGGAGCTGGTTCGCGGAAGTCACATTGTCCTGCAACGAGGAATTCAATGAAGTTTTCAGGCCGCCCAACTGCGTGCTGACGTTGTTGAATGTCGTCGACAGCGTCTGCGCTTGGCCGATGAGCGCCTGGCGCGCGGTGGTGGAGGTGGGCGCGGTTGACACCGCGCTGAAGGCGCTGAACAACCCATTCAGTTGCGACGCGAGCCCGGTCGAGGAGCCGCTCGTGGCGGAAGTGGCGGAAGCCGACGCCGTGCCGCCGTTCAGAAATTCATCCAGCGCGTTCTGTGCGCTTTGCAAAGCGGTCTGCTGGCCGTTCCAATAACCGCTCGTGCCCTGCTGGGTCTGCACCTGGGCGTTGAGCAGCGCGCTGACCGCCTGCTGGATGGACGTCGCCGCTACGCCGGTGCCTTCCGGTCCGAGGGCGGTCTGGAGATCCGGGCTGGTGGCGAGCTGCACGGTCTGCCGCGAGTAGCCGGTGGTGTTGACGTTGGCGAGGTTCTGGCCCGCCACCTCGACGCCGGTCATCTGCGCCTGCATCGAGCGCGCCGCCATGTTTAATGTGCCAAAGAGTCCAAGCATAAATCAGCCGACGGCTTCGTAGAGTGAATGTTGCGGCAACGTGGTTGCCGGCACGCGGCCAGAATCGTCATAGGTCTTCGGACTCGCGCCGGGAACAATCGCGTTGATCAGGTGTTGCATCAGTTCGACGGCGTGGTTCAACAGCAGGTGATTCTGCCGGGCCCGCTGTTGGACGCGCACGAGCAGATCGTTGTTTTCCTGCACGAGCGCCTGCACCAGCGGCCGGTAATCCGCCGGCAACTCCGGGATAATGACATTAAAATTGGAATCCTCCGCCAGCTTCAGCAGTCGCGCAATGTGGCGTTGGCGCTGTTCGCGTTCATGCCGTGCGGCGGCAATGACGCCGGTCTGTTCATTGATGGTCGCGACGCTCGACAAGAGCTCGTTCGACTGCCGCTGCATGACCAGATTCTGCTGCTGGTCGAGCAATGCGAGCATTTCACCGTATTGCTTCAGTTCTTCGCGCAGGGCCTCAATTAAATTCGGGAGCAAATCATTCATGGTGGGAAGAAGAAAGGGGGTGAGTTGAAATTTTGGCCGGAATGGTCTGGGCCGGATGTGAATTTTTGGCGTCCGGATGGTCGAGCTGACGGTCAAAAACCTGGGCGAAACCCAAGGTGCCGGATTTGGACAGGCCGTCCGCCATCTGGGTGGTCACGAAATCCTGGTAAATGCCCGCCGCCGTCGAATTGTCGGTGAATTCAGACTTGATGACCGGTTTTTGCGACTCGGACAAAATCTGCCGCAACAACATCGCTTCGAACTGCCGGCTCGCCTCGGCGATTTTCTGGTGCTCGGACAAGCTTTTGTTACCCGCCAGCGATTCCGGCGCGATGTCGGCGGCGGAAACCGGGTTGGATGGAAGGGCGGCGATATTCATTTCACAATCAAGTCAGCCTGGAGCGCGCCCGCCTGTTTCAGCGCTTGGAAGATGGACATCATGTCGCGCGGCGTCGCGCCGAGTGTGTTCAACGCCTGCGCCACTTTTTCCACCGTCGGCAGTTCCGGCATCGCGATCAGGGACGACCGGGTTTCCTTGACCTCCGTGCTCGTGCTTGGCGTGACCACGGTCTGGCCGGTGTTGCTGAAGGGATTTGGCTGCGACGCGGTGAGCGTCTGCGCGACGTTGATGGTGATGTTGCCGTAGGCGATGGCGCAGCTCGAAATGTGGATGCGCGCGGTCGCCACGATGGTGCCGGTACGTTCGTTGATGATGATCCGCGCCGACGGTGTTTCGGGCGTGACCTCGATGTTTTCCAGTTGCGCGATGAATCCGACCGGGTCGTTCTCCGCGCCGTCCGGCATTTGCACCTCCAAAGACGTGGCGTCCGCCGCGTGGGTGGAGTTGGTGAATACGCCGTTAATGGCCGTGGCCATCAGCGCGGCCGAGGTGAAGCCGGGTTCGCGCAACAACAGTTCCACGCGGTTATCGCGAACAATCGTCGTGGGAATTTCCCGTTCGACCAGGGCGCCGTTCGCAATCTGGCCAGTGGTCGGATAATTTTTGGTGACGGTCGCGCCGCCGGCGCCGCCGTCCCCGGCGGAAAAGCCGCCGGTGGTCATGGCGCCTTGCGCCACGGCGTAAACCTTGTTGTCCGCGCCGATCAACGGGGTTTGGAGCAGCACGCCGCCGGTGAGCGCCTTGGCGTCGCCGAGCGACGCGACGGTCACGTCAATGCGGGAGCCGGGCTTCGCGAACGCCGGGATGTCCGCCGTGACCATGACCACCGCCACGTTTTTGGAGGAAACCGTCGCGGCGGAAATATTCATCCCGTAGCGTTGGAGCATGTTTGCCACAGACTGCTTGGTGTAAATCTGGTCCTTATCGCCTTCGCCGTTGAGTCCGACGACCAAGCCATAGCCGACCAATTGATTGTCGCGCGCCCCGGCCACCATGACCAGGTCGCGCAGGCGGACGCTGTCGGCAGAGACCGAAACCGCGACCAGCAAAATCCAGACCGGCAAAATGACTTTGATGAACTTGAGCTCCGCCTTCAGAAAACCGATGGCCCGCGGCGGGCGCGGTGGGGATTTTTCGGCGGCCGAATTTTCACACGGCTGCGCGGAGCAGCCGTGGCGGAATCGTGGATTCAGATGTCGGGGTACCAGGGGCATTTCAGAACGGGTTGACTTTGCCGAGAATCCGGGTGAACCAGCCTTTTTTCGTGGAGTCCGTCACACTGCCGTCGCTGAGGATTGAGATCGTGGCGTCGGCGACATTGTAGCTCAACACCGTGTTGGCGGCGGTGACATCGTCGGCGCGGACGATGCCGTGCAAAATGATGGTCTGGTGTTCATCGCCGAACGACGTATCCCGTTTGCCTTCGATCACGAGGTTGCGGTTCGGCAGCACATCGATGATTTTCACCGCCACTTGGGCGACGATGGTCTCGGAATTATTGATGGCGCCGCTGCCGTCGTGCTTGAGGTCGGAATTATAATTCACCGCCGGCGTGGAGCCTTTGAATTGCAGGAATCCGGGAAAGAGGAAGGACGTAACGGCGGCCGTCCAACTGGAATTCTTTTCCGTCTTGGTCTCGTTGTTCTTGTTGGCGGACGAACTTTCCTGAACCACGATGGTCAGGATGTCGCCGACGGAATTGGCGCGCTTGTCGGCGAACATCGGCTTGGAAACGCTGTCGTTCCAGAGCGATTGGGCGGGGGCGGGAAGCGTCGCGGCCAGGGCGGCGGCGAATAGGAGCGGGATGAATTTAAGGTTCATAGGGAAATAGCAATCGTTTGTCCGTCCAAGACCGTGCCGTTGAGATTGCGTTGGGAAACCGGGTTGCGCAGGCGGATCGATTGGCCGGGGGCGCCGTCTTCCAACGCGACGACTTTCATGCGGATGCTGAGCGCACCATCATCCAGTTGCGCCTCGGCGACCTGACCGCGATGAATGACCATCTTGGGGCGGATTGCCTCCGCGAGCAACGACGTGTTGGCGGTGACAAATTCGGCAATTTCCAATCCGTCGTTACCGGCGGCAAACACGGCGAGGGGCTTGCGGATATTGATGACGTCGCGGCGATCGCGGAAAAGGTCCGCATCGGCGACGGGTACACCACGCTGTAAAGTGGAACGGGCGACCCAGACATCCCGCCAGACCTGAGCTTTCACGCTGGCCTGCCAGGCGCCGAGCGTTTCTGAACCGGTGCGGAGTTCAAACCGGACAATGAAGGCCGGCGCGACGCCGGTGGTCGGCAGCTCCAGAATTTTCAGGGTGAGCGGTTCGTCTGGAACCAAGGGGGCGTTCCAGGGCTGGTTGAGGCTGAGGGCGAGTTCGCCTTTGTCCTGCACATAATCGTGCTGCAAGGTCGCGGTGAGCTGCGCGAGCATTTCGTCTTCGGAAAATTCCCGCGCCCGGCGCGAAATACGGATGATTTCCGCGCCGTTCCAATTGGTCGTGGCCAGATCCGGGGCGGCAGCGGCGACCAAATCATTGACCTGCGCGCGGGTCAGTTCGGTGATCTTTCCAAACGCGGGTGAATCGCACAATTTCAGCGCCGGCAACGGTGTGTCGGACTTAACGATTTGCTGGAGAAAAATGCCTTCGCCGTCGGCTTGCGCGACGGGAAACAAGGAAAACGTCGCGGCACCGGACGCACCGGGCCGGACGGCGAAGAACAAGACGGTAAGAACCATGATACAGCGGACACGCCAGATCGAACCGCCAGCGGCGCGGTGGGGTGCACGCTTGCGGTTCAGAATCTGGTGGCTGGGGTTCGAGATGGTCACAAAAAATTAGCGCTGGAGATTGTTGCTCTGCTGCATCATTTCGTCGGCAGCCTGCACGGCCTTGGAATTTACCTCGTAGGCGCGCTGGGCGAGGATTAGGTTAACCATTTCCTGCACAACGCTGACGTTGGAACCTTCAAGATAACCCTGTTGGAGTTCACCAAACCCGTTTTGGGCCGGGTCGCCGAGCTCGGGCGCGCCACTGGCGGTGGTCTCCTTGTAAAGATTGTGACCGACGGCATCAAGGCCGCCGGGATTGTTGAAGCGGGCCAGTTGGACCTGGGAGGCGGTCGAGCCGCTGGCAGTGGTGTAGTTGACCTGGCCGCTCGCAGAAATGGTGATGTTCGTCGCCCCGGCCGGCACGGGCTGGAACCCGCCTTGCACCGGATAACCGTCGCTAGTGACGACGATGCCTTGCGCATTGGTTTTGAAGGAACCGTCGCGCGTGTAGGCGAGCGTGCCGTCAGGCATCTGCACCTGGAAGAACCCGTTGCCTTGGATGGCCACGTCGAGATTACCGCCGGTCTGGGTCAGGTCGCCCTGGGTAAAAATCCGTTCGGTGGAAATCGGGATGGAGCCCTGGCCGATCTGCAAACTCTCAGGAAGCTGGTTGCCGGCACCTTGATCCGAACCGGCGGCGCGCGTGGTCTGGTAGAGCAGGTCCTGGAATTGGAGTTTGCTCATCTTGTAGCCGGTGGTGTTGACGTTCGCCAGGTTGTTGGAGATCACGTCGAGATTCATCTGCTGGGATTCCATCCCGGCGGCGGCGGAGTATAGGGCGCGGAGCATAAATATTATTTAACTGGTGCCACCGAGGTCACTGATCACACGGCTCATGCGGTCACTTTGCATAGTCATGACTTTCTGGTTGGTTTCAAACATCCGCATGGCGGTGATTAGCCCGGACATCTCCAGGGTCGGCGAGGAGTTGGCCGCCTCGGTATAGCCCTGGCGGACTTTCGAATCGGTGGCGGTAGACGGCTGCGCGGCGGGATTGGCGGCGATGAAATTGCCGCCGTTCGTCATGGTGAGCAGCTGGGGATTTTTGAATTCGGTGATTTGCAGTTTGCCCTTTTGGTCGGTGCCACCGCTGAGATTCGCCTGGCTGATTTCGCCGGTGGCCGAGACGTTGATGGCCCCGGAATTGTTGGCGTCAAACTGCAACGGGCCGCTGTCGCTCATCACGGGATAATTCATTTTGTTGACGAGCTGGCCGGTGGCGTTAAGGTGGAACTCGCCATCGCGGGTGTAACCGCGCTGGCCATTGGGCAGCTGCACGGTGAAAAAGCCCTTGCCCTCGATGGCGAAATCCATCGGGCCGGCCGGATGCAGTTCCCCGGGCTGAAAATTGAGCGACGCCGTGGCGGTGGGAATGATGCAGTTTGCGCCGCCGCCGCCCGCGCCTTGGCTGGCTTCGACGTCAGAGAAGGTGATGTCCTGCTTCCGCATGCCGGGCACGGAGGCGGACGTAAGATTTTCGGCAATCATGTCCTGCCAGCGCTCGGTGGCGTTCATCGCGGCGGCGGATTGATAGAGGCTGACGTCCATACAACGAGCGGTTAAGCAACGGCTGTGCCACGTGGTTTTTGTTGGGGTTTTACGAGGTGTGCTCCGGGCTGCTGGCAAAAGCTTCCGGGACGAACAGCAGAAATTGCCGGGTTATCATTCATGCGGTCTGGGTGGGTTCGTCGTAAACGCACGCGAGCTCCATCACCTGGCCGCAGGTGCATTGCACGCGGATACTGGTGACGCGGTCGCCTTCGCGCTGGACCGAAATGCGCGGTTCACAAAATCTTTTGTCGTCGGACAGCGCGGTTTCGCCAGGGCCAAGCGGTTTTGGCGCCAGCGACTGAAACGGCCGGAAGTGATCATTGCGCGGAATGATGCCGACATGGAATTCCCGCTGCCCGGGCGGGGCCGGCATGGCGGTGAGCGGGACAAAGGATTCAGTTCGAAGGAGCGTCATGGTCGGGATTCGGGGGGTTGTCCGCCGGCGGCGCATCGTTGAGCGACTCGATGGATTCGTGCAACTTCAGCAGGACGGTCACGCGGCGGTTGATTTCATCGTTCGGCGGATAATCCGGCATCGGCGCAACATCGGCGTAGCCGGAAACCTTGCAGACCTGAAAATCGGCGACGCCATTTTGCACGAGCTTGCGCCGGGCGGCATTGGCCCGGTCGGCAGATAATTCCCATTTGCCGTGGTTTTCGAGCCCGGTTTCCGCGCCGGTCTCGGTGTGCCCCTGGATTTCGAGGCGGAACGTGGAATAGCGCGAGATTTCCCACGCCAACGTGTTGAAGACCCAGCCGCCATACTCGGTGAAGACATCGGAGTTTTTCGTAAAAATGGGTTTGCTCCCGCGGTCGAAAATATTGATGCACAGGCCCTCCGGCGTGAGGTCAATCTTCACGCTCGTCTGCTCGGAGTCCTGTTGCTTGAGCAGTTTTTGCAGATCGTCGCTCAACCGGCGCATCGTCTCCATTTCGACGGCGGAGACCGATTGAAACCGGCCCGCCTGCTTGCTGGTGGCGGAGGCGTCTTTGTTCGGGATGATGCCCACCGACTCCTTGGTGACCGAGGAAAACGGGTTACGGAATGCGCGCTCGACGGCGTCCTTGATCTTTTGATCCTGGGACGTGAGCCATAGGCAAAGGAACAGCGCCATCATGGCCGTCACGAAGTCGGCGTAGGCGACCTTCCACGAACCGCCGTGATGAGCATGTTTTTTTCGGGCCATGCGGGTGGAATATTATTTGCCGGTCTTGAGCGACTTGAACATTTCTTCCAGCTCATCGGCGCCTGGCCGGAATTCGCTGCTCAGGCCGCGCCGGCCCAGTTCCACCGCGGTAACCGGCGCCATGCCGCCGGCAAACCCGATCACACAAGCGGCGATGCAACGGGTGTAATCCAGTTCCGCCTCGCCGGTAAATTCCATGTTCGTCGCCAGCGGCCCCACAAAGCCGTACGCCAGCAAAATGCCGAGGAAGGTGCCCACCAGCGCCGACGCCACGTGCGTGCCGATGACCTCCACGGCGCCGGTGATCGAGGCCATAGTGATGACGATGCCCAGCACCGCGGCCACAATGCCGAAGCCCGGCAGCGCATCGCCGGTTTTTTGCAGGACGTTGACCGGCGCGTGGTGTTCGACTTCCTTGCGGTCGAGTTCCGCATCCAGCAGCAGACGCAACTGGTCGGGCTTGATCTTGCCGTCGATGATCGGGCGCAGGGCGCCGCAGAGAAATTCGAGCGCGTGGTGGTTGGCGGAAAAACGGGGATATTTTTTGAAAATGGAACTGGTCTTGGGCTCCAACACATGTTCCTCCAGGGCGATCATGCCGTTGCGCCGCCCGAGCAGGAATAATTCGTAAAGCACTTTCAGCAGGTCGTCGTAGGCGGCCCGGTTATACGGGGTGCCCTTCAGACAAAGCATCAGGTTTTTCAGGACGTCCATCAGCACTTTCTTCGGGGCCATGATGATCAGCGAGCCCAGCGCACCGCCGGCGATGATGATGATCTCGTTCGTCAGGGCTTCCAAAATCACCATGATATTGCCCTTCTCCAGCATGAAGCCGCCGAAGACGCACAGGAGAACCGTGATGGAGCCGACGATAATGATCATGCGCGGGTGGCGGCCGGGCGCTTGGCCAAGCCGGATTCAAAGCGTTGCAGATAGGCGCGGATGGCCAGGATGGCCTGGGAATGAATCTGGCAAATCCGTGATTCGGTGAGGCCAAACACCTCGGCGATCTCGCGCAAATGCATGTCCTCGACATAATAGAGCGCCAGCACCTTGCGCTGCATCTCGGGTAATTCCTTCATCCGCTCGAAAATCACCTGCTTCAGCTCGCGCTGCGAAACTTTCTCCACCGGGCTATCCTCAGTCAGGTCGGCAATCACCTCGTGCAACGCGCCACCATCGCTGTCCTCAGCCGCGCCGGCGGCATCCAGGCACACGAATGCGGCGGGCCGGACTTCGTTGAGCAGCGCCTCGTATTCCTTGACGGAAATGCCCAGCGCCTTGGCCATCTGCGCCTCGGTCGGGGTTTTGCCCGTGCTCTGCTCGAGCTGCGTCATCATGTTTTTGACCTTGCGCGCCTTTTCGTGGATGGTGCGCGGCACCCAGTCCATGCGGCGCAGTTCATCCAGCATCGCGCCGCGCACCCGCACCCGGGCGTAGGTTTCAAAAGACGTGCCGCAGGTCGGGTCGTAGTTGCGCATCGCCTGCAACAAACCCAGCAACCCGGTACTGTAAAGATCGTCGTGATCCACGTGGTCGGGCAGCGTCATCGCGAGGCGGCCCATGACGGCGGACACGAGCGGCAGATATTTTTCCACCAGCGCGTTTTCCACATCAGCCTCCGCGCGGCGGTGATAACGCTGCCACAGTTCCTGGGACGACGGGGCGGGCGCGGTGGCGACGAAATTGGTATCCAATGGTTCGGCGATGCAAGGGCTCATGGTTTCACTTTGGTTTCTGAGTTGACGGTCGGACGCGGTTGGCGGCGGTTTTCAATAGCGTTCTGCAATCCGTCCAGCCAGACGCGGTTCCACCAGCGCGCCAGCAGCCCGGCCAGCAAGGCACCCACGCACGCCCGCCATAACACCGTGGGCCAAGGACAATTCCCGGCGAAACTGAATCCCGCGCCGATCAAAAATCCGGCCATGGAACCTAAAATCATCATTGGCTTCATTCGTTCAACAGGTCTTTAGCAGGACGTTTGCCAGCGGCATAAAACTTTTTGGTGGGCGCAGAATCACCAATGTTTACCGGCGAATTTCATTGGGGAACAGCAGCGCCGAGTCCGCGCGCCGGAAGTCGCCCGGAATTTTTTGCCCGCCCCCGAGGAAGCTCACCGAGCAATTTGTTCCCAGCACGAAATTCCACAGTTTCACCCGCCGCCGCTCCTCGTCGAGGTGCGTAAAGATCACATCCTCCGGCGCGAACGACGCAAACGCGTGGAAGTGTTCGAACAAAATGGCGGTTTCATACGCCGCATTCAGCACCAAATGCACATGCGGCTTCGGCAGCGCGGTAATCCGCTCGCGCAAAGCCAGCATCGCTTGCGCGTTGCCCGGTTCGACGCCCGGCAGATCCACGAGCAGCAGGTCCGCCGCCGCCGGCTCGTTCCAGAACCGTTCCACCGGAACGCCGATCATTTCGCCATGCAAAGTCAGAAATTCCGCCACGTTCGCGTTCTCCCCGTCGAGCCGCCAGACGCCCACCGTTTGCTCCTCGCGCAGCACCGCCGCCGTCATCCATTTGGCCAGCGCCGTTGTCTTGCCCGAACCCGCCGGGCCGATGAACACGTGCGGCCGGCCCGTGCCTTCCATCATTTGCCGCGCTGGGCTCCAAAATTTGGCCAGCGCCGCGCGCACCGCCGTCCATTCCGCTACCGGGGTCGGCGGCGGATCCTCGCCATAGGCGGCTTCCAGCCGGCGTTCCAGCTCATCACCAAACGCCGACAGCAAACCCAGCGATTCCAGCCAGGTGATGCTTTTCCACCGGCGCACCGCCAGCGTGGCGACCGGGCCCATCTCGATCTTGTCGCCAAACGGCACATACACATCCTCGCCTGGCGGGACGGTATGTTTGCGCGGCTCCACCTCCGGCACGGTTGCCGTGACTTCGATGGAGCCGGTGTGTTTCCAGAGCCGGGAGATGCCGCTGACCGGCAGCTTGCGCACGCTCACGACCACGGCGTCCGGGCCCAGTTCGGCGTGGATTTGCGCGAGCGCGGCGGTCGCATTTTCGGCGACGATGGAGGTGTATTTCATTCGAGGCAGGGGATGACCGCCGCGTTTTGCACCTGCACTCGCGCGGGAATTTCCGCGTAGGACAGGACAGCGAGGTCGCTGAAGGTGTTCTCAAAAAAGCGGCGGAAGGCCAGTCGCAGTTGGGGCGCGCATAGCACCACCGGCTGCTGACCGGCGGCAATCATCTGCTGCACAAACTTGGAGAGGGAATCCACGACGTGCCGCGCCAGCTTGGGATCCACCACCAGCGCCACGTCGGACGGCGACTGCCGGACGCCCTGCGCAAGCTGCGCCTCCAGCCGCGGGTCCATCGTGATGGCGCGCAGGCCGCCGGTCTCATTCTGGAACGGCTTGGTCAGTTGCGCGCCGAGCGCGCGCCGGGCGTGCTCGGAAAGTTCGTCGGGGTTTTTCGTGAAGGCCGCGTAGTCGCCCACCTTTTCGAGAATACCGGCGAGGTTGCGGATGGAAATGCCCTCCGCGAGCAGGTTTTGCAAGATGCGCTGCACCTGGCCGAGGCTCAATTGGCCGGGAATCAGTTCATTCACCACCGCCGCGTGCGTCAGCTTAAGATGGTCGATCAACCCCTGCACGTCCTGCCGCGTCAAAATCTCGTGGCAATGCCGCCGGACCGTTTCCGACAGGTGCGTGACCAGCACCGACGGCGCGTCCACGACGGTGAACCCGGCCACCTCGGCATTTTTGCGCTCAATGTTCGTCACCCACGTCGCCGGCAGTTGATAAACCGGCTCGACCGTAGGCGTGCCCTTGAGCACCGTCTTACTGTTGGTCGCGTTCATCGCCAGCCACTGGTTGGGCATGAGCTGGCCCTGGGCGATGGCGTTGCCCTTGAGCACAAACCGATATTCGTTGGTGCCAAGCTGCAGGTTGTCGCGCAACTTGATCGGCGGGATCAACACGCCCATGTCCGACGCGAAATTGCGCCGCACGCCGGTCACGCGTTCCAGCAAATCGCCGCCTTTCTTCGTGTCCGCCAGCGTGACGAGGCCGAAGCCCAGCTCGATTTGTAACGTGTCCAGCGAGAGCAGATTTTCCAGTTTGTCCGCGGGCTTGACGTCGGCCGCGGCCGGGGTGCCGGGCGTGCCGGCCTTGCCCTCATGGCTTTTCCCGTTCATCCCGTCGGCGGTGGCGGGTGAACCCGCCGCGTTCACGTCCGGCATCCCGTGGCGGTGCAACGTGTGGGAAACCAGGCCGATGACCACCGCCATCGTCAGGAACGGCAGCGTCGGCAGGCCCGGCACAATCGCCAGGATGCCCATCATCACGGCGAGAATCGTCAGCGCCTTCGGATAAAATAAAAGCTGCCGGGTCAACTCGCGGCCCAGGTCGTTCTTCGACGCGGCACGCGTCACCAAAATGCCCGCCGCCACCGAGGTGATGAGCGCCGGCACCTGCGAGACCAGGCCGTCGCCGATGGACAAGATCGTGAAATGCTGGAGCGCCTCGCTCATGGTCATCCCCTTTTGCACGATGCCGATGGCAAAGCCGCCGACGATGTTGATGAGCGTGATGAGGATGGCCGCGATGGCGTCGCCGCGTACGAACTTGCTCGCGCCGTCCATTGCGCCGTAAAAATCCGCCTCCTCCTCGACCGCGCGGCGGCGGTTGCGCGCCTCGGTTTCGTTGATGAGGCCGGCGTTGAGTTCTGCGTCCACGGCCATCTGTTTGCCCGGCATGGCGTCGAGGGTGAACCGCGCCGCGACTTCCGCGATGCGTCCGGCGCCCTTGGTGATGACGATGAAATTGATCAGGACGAGGATGAGGAAGATGACCAGGCCGACGACGTAGTTGCCTTGGACGACGAAGTTGCCGAACGCCTGGATGATGTGGCCGGCGTAGCCGTTGAGCAGGATCAGACGCGTGGAGGCGACATTCAGCGCCAGCCGGTACAGCGTGATGAACAGGAGCAGGGTGGGGAACCCGGTAAATTCTGCCGGGGTGCGCAGGTAAAGAATGACCAGCAGCGTGAGCAGCGAAAGCCCAATGCTGACCGTCAGGAGCAAGTCCAGCAGCACCGGCGGCACGGGCAGAATCAACAGCAGAATCGTGCCGAAAAGAGCGAAAACCAGCCATAAATCGCCATATCGAAGCAGTTTCCGCATTTTATCGCTCAGGGTTCCCATGGTTTGTTTTTAGATCGGATTCAGACCGGATTTTGGGCCGCAAAAAATTTGCGACGGGCGGAAAATTTTTGCCGCCACGGTCGTTTAGCAGGAAGCTCGCCAGCCCGGAATTATTTGCGAAAACTGGAAAAATCACCCGCCCGCTCGCGAAAAACCGGATGGAATTGCCGGTAGCAGGTCCGGAAGCATCGGCAGGGAGTCTAACCTCGGCGGAACACGCTCAACCTCGCCGAAACACCGCCGGAACACCGTCTCACACCGGAAAATCCCCGCCTAGGGGTAACTAGACCCCTTCGGGCATCTCCGGCGCGCGGTCCGACCCCGGGTTGGCAGCCGCGGCCGACTGATTTTGTTCCGCGTAATACCGGTAGCGGTTCACGCGATAGACCCACGCCAGCACTTCCGCGACCGCGGCGTAGAGCGTCGCCGGCACCTCGCCGCCCACCCGCGCGTGCTTGAAGAGCATCCGGGCCAGCGGCTTGTTTTCCAAGATCGGCACCTGGTGTCGTTGCGCGATCAGGCGGATTTGCTGCGCGTTCAGGCGGATGCCTTTGGCCACGACCTTCGGTGCCTTCATGGTCTTGCGGTCGTAGCGCAGCGCGATGGCGATATGCGTGGGGTTGGTGACGACGACATCGGCCTTGGCCACGTCGGCGAGGGCCTTGGCCTTGCTGATTTTTTTCTTTTTGCGGCGCGCGGCCTTGACCTGCGAGTTGCCCTCCGAGCTTTTCATTTCTTCCTTCAACTCGTCCTTGGTCATCATCATGTCCTGCTGGTTGCGCCAGAACTGGTAGCCATAATCGGCGGCGGCCATGATCAGCAGCACGATACCGACGCGAAACAAAATCCGCAGGCCCGCGTCGGCCAGGAATTCCGCCAGCCGGCCGACGCTGACGGACGAGGTGAAAATCGGGTCGTCGAGGATGCTCTGGATTTCCGACCAGGTGAGGGCGATGATGAAGCCGAGCTTGAGGATGGCCAAGCCGGTGGGCACAAACATCCGCGTGGAAAACAGACGTTTGAAGCCCTCGAGGGGATTGATGCGGTTCCAATTGGGCGTGAGCACTTCGGACGCGGTGTTGAACCGGCTTTGGATCGCGCCCGCGACGAGGCCGGACAGCCCCGCGCCGAGGACGACCGGCCCGGCGCACTTCAACACCAGCAAAATGCCGGTGACGCCGTAGCCTTGAAGTGAGCTGGGGGAAATTTCGGTATCGTGAAGATGGCTGAGCATGAGAACGGTCGAGCCAGCCATGGTTTGCCAGATTTCACGACCGGCGAAGAGCAACGCCGCGAGCCCGCCCATCAGCACACAGACGGTCTGCACCTCTGCGCTGCGCGGAATCTGGCCCTGTTTCAGGGCATTCTCGAGCTTTCGCGGGGTCGGTTGCTCGGTCTTCTCGCCGACCTGATCGCTCATCGTGTGCCTCCGAGCAGGTGCGCCACGGTGAGCAGGTCATTAGGCAGACGGTCGAGATAGTTCTGCACGTATTGCGCGGCAATTTGCAGCGTGAAGCCGAAGACAACCAGTCCCGCCACGATGCGAAACCCGAAGCTTTCGCTGAAGACGTTCATCTGGGGCACCGCGCGACCCAGCATTGCGAAAACCACCGTCACCACGAACGACACCGCCATTACCGGCGCGGCGATCTGCAGCGCCACCATGAAAATATCACCTGTCCGCGCCACGAGCAGCTCAAACAGCGCGGCGTTCAGGTGCGCCGCGCCCACTGGCAGCACGGCGTACGTCCGCTCAAACCCAAGCAGCATCCAGTGATGCAGGTTCAGCGTGAGCATCACCAGTGCGGCCAGCAAAGACAGGATCGTCGAGGGCATCTGTTCCGACTGGCTCGACACCGGATCGAGCACCGCCGCCATGTTCAGGCCCATTTCCGTGGCGATGAGGTTGCCTGCCAGTTCGACGGAAAAAAAAATCAGCCGCGCCACAAACCCGAGCAGCAGCCCGACGCTGACTTCCTGGAACATCACGCCGAGGAGTGAGAAAAAATCCAGATGGTTCGCCGCAAACGGCGGCAGCAACGGCGCGAGGAGGATCGCCGCCAGCCCGCCAAGCGCCACGCGCATCATCACCGGGAAATTCGCCATCGTGAAAAACGGCAGCACCAGCAGGAACGCGCTGATGCGCAGGAACACAAACAGCCAGTTGTAATAGTCCAGTTCCATTTTATCGGGAAGGCAGAATTAAAAAGGCAGAATGAGGAAATATTTCAGCACGTTGCGCGGGTCTGATTTTCCGTTGCTTCATGGTGCATTCATCCTCTGCCGAGGATTTCACTGCACCATCTGCGGTATTTTCTGGATGACGCTGGTGGTGAATTCGATGAGCGACCGGACGATCCACGGCATCAGCAGCAAGACAATGCCGATCACGGCCAGCGCTTTCGGCACAAAGGTCAACGTCTGTTCGCTGATGGTGGTCACTGCCTGAAATAGGCTGATGCACAGGCCAATGACCATGGCCGTGAGCAGGATGGGCGCGGCGATGGCCAGCGCCTGGTAAATCATGGCCTTCAGCAGTTCGACGGCAAATTCAGGATTCATAAATCACATTCCAAAGCTGCGCACGAGCGATTGCACGATGAGCGACCAGCCGTCCACCAGCACGAAGAGCAGCAGTTTCAAAGGCAACGAGATCGTCATTGGTGGCATCATCATCATGCCCATGCTCATCAGCACCGTGGCCACCACAATGTCGATCAGGATGAACGGCACGTAAATCAGGAAGCCCATCTGGAAAGCGGTGCGCAGCTCGCTGATGATGAACGCGGGAATCACCACGCGCAGCGGCAACTGGCCGGGATCGGTCGGCTGCAGCTTCGCCATCGCGACGAACAGCTCCACGTCCTTCGGCCGCGTCTGTTTCAGCATGAACGTGCGGATGTGGCCCGAGGCGCGGTCGAGCGCGACTTCCCCGGTGATGGTGTGCGCCTGATACGGCGCGAGGGCGTCGCGATTGATGTTTTCCCAGACCGGGGCCATGATGAAATACGTCATGAACAGCGACAGGCCGATGATGATCTGGTTGGCCGGCGAGCCTTGCAATTGCAACGCGCTGCGCACGAACGACAATACGATCACGATGCGCGTGAAGCACGTCATCAGCAGCAACAGCGACGGCGCGATCGAGAGCAGCGTCAGCGACAGCAGGATTTTGACGCCCATGTCCGCATCCGGCGTGGCATTGGCGCCGCCGAGTGAAATCTGAATCGGGGCCAAAACCGCCGAACTGTTCGTTTGCGCCGGAGCCGCCACGGTCCCCAAAAGCAAAAACAGCCCAACAACGGCAAAGGATAGTCTGGTTTTCATTTCCGCTTGAGCACCTGCGACAGCGCCTGCGCAAAGGATGGTGGCGGCGGGTTTTTCTCCAGTGCGGGGGCTTCGCCTTCCACCGCGTTCGGCAGATGGCTTAACAGATTCACGCCATTCGGAGAAGTCGCGATGAGAAAGCGCTCCTGCTCGTAACCGATAACGGAAACCGAATGGCGTCCGCCGAGCGAACGCGATTCCAGAATGTTCAGTTTCGGAGCCCGACCGCGCTGGGCGGCCAGCCGCTGCCAGTTTTTAAACAACCAGGCACCGCCCAAGAAAACACCGATGACCAGCGCCAGCGCGCCAAACACGCGCAGCAGCGAGAGGCCGGCGGCCGGCAAATTCGGCACAGCGAGCGGGGAGGCTACGGCATTCGTGGATTCCGCAAAGGAAGCATGAGCCGCGAACAAGGCGGCCAGCACCACCAGGGTCCGCCAGCACATGTGGGCCGGCCGATTTCGGGTGGACGATGGGATCGAAAGGCGGGTCTTCACACCATTGCCACGTTGCCGATGACTTCGGTGATTTTGACGCCGTAGCGATCTTCGATCACGACCACTTCGCCGCGGGCGATGAGTTTGCCGTTGACGCTCAACTCAACGGGCGCGTCGGCCTGTTTGTCGAGCTGGACGACGGAGCCGATGTTGAGCTGGAGCACTTCGCGCATGGGGAGCTGGCAGCCGCCCAGCTCGATGGTGAGGCTGACCGGCACATCCAGGACGATGTTCAGGTTGGAGGGATTTTCGACAGTGGCGTTCATTTAAATTAATTCGGGTTGTTGACGGTGCCGGTAAGCTGCACGGCCCATTTGCCATCGGACGTGCCGGCGCGGCCGGTGAATTTCGGCACGTGGCTCAGGCTGATCTGCACCTGCGCGGCGCAGGCGGGATCCAGCGTCAGCACGTCGCCGGGCCGCAGCCGCGTGATGGCGCCGGCGGACATTTTCAGGCCCTGCCATTCAGCGAGGACCGGGACGCACATGTCATCAAATTCGGAATTCCATTTCAACTTGGCGCTGCGGGCCGGCATGGCGTCGGATTCCGGCAGCGACGGGATCAGCAGCCGCATCAGGGGCTCGATAGTTACATAGGGAAAGACGAGCTGGATCTGTTCAGATGATTCGCCGATGCCGCCGTTCATCGTCAAAATCAGCATGGCCGTTTCCGGCAGGGAGGTTTGCAGAAAATGGCTATTGTTTTCATGTCCGAGTAGCGCCGGGCGGAGGTCGCGCATTTCCGGCCAGTGGTTGCACCATTCGTTCAGGATCAGCGTGGCAGCCTGATCAATGAGCGCGGTCTCGATCTCCGTCAGGTCGCGCTGCTCCTCGGCCGGCTGGCCGGTGCCACCGAGCAGGCGGTCCACCAGCATCAGGCCAAGTCGCGGCGTAACGACGAGCAGGCCGACGCCCTTGAGCGGGTCGGTTTTGAACAGGGTGATATGCGTGGGACTGGGCAGCGTGGCGGTGTATTTCTCGTAGCTGATGATGTGCACCTTGGAAAGCTGCAGGGAAAATTCGAGCCGCAGAAAAATCGCCAGCCGCGCAGCGAGCGAACGGATGAACTGTTCGTGGCGCTGGCGGATGCGGCGAAGCTCGCTGGCGGCGAGAAAGCCGGATTGCCGGAAATCGTGCCCGCGGATATCGCCGGACCGGTGCCGTTCGCGCACGCCTTTCGCGTTGAGCACAAACACGTCGCTGGGATCGGGCGCGGTGGTGGTTGAAGCCGGTTCGCTCATGATTTATTGAATGGCAAATTCGGTGAAGTAAATCTCCTTCACCACGTCGTCACCAAGAATGTTGTTGAAGCCATTGATCAATTCGGTGCGGATGAGATTGCGGGCGCCGGGTTTTTCCAGGTCGGCAAGCGTTTTGACGTTGAGCGTATTGCTGGCCATGTCGATCAACTGTGCGTTGTGGTCCTGCATGGCGTTCTTGAAATCCGCGCCGGAGCCGGCGACCGAGAGGCTGACGAGCAAATAGCGCGCGCCCTGGGTACCGGCGACATTCACGAGCAACTTGTTCATCGGCACCGATTCGAGCTTGGCGTCCACGGCATCTTTTTTGGTTTTGCCGTCAGCGGCAGCTTCGCCCGAGGGCGCTTTCATGCCGAGCCCTTTTTGCAGCTGGGGAAGCAGGACATATTGTGCCATGCCGAAGGCCAGCGCGGGCAAGAGCAGGATGGAAATGATGAGCGGGAGCCAGCTTTTGAAACCGCCGGCGGCGGGCGCGGGCGCGGCGGCGGTTTTGTCCGCCGGTTCGGAATTGGTGCGGTCTTCGGGCATAAATAATTAGCGTTTCAAGTTGATCAAATCCTGGAGGATTTCATCGCTCGTGGTGATGACCTTGGTGTTGGCTTCGTAGGCGCGCTGCGTGGTGATGAGCGACGTGAGCTGCCCGGCGAGATCTACGTTAGACATTTCCACCGCGCCGGAAACGAGGTTGCCGAGACCACCGCTAGACGGGGCCAAAGGTGTGGCCAGGGCGCCGGCTGAGGTCAGGCCGGAAAAGAGATTATTGCCGACTTTCATCAGTTGTTCCGGGTTGGAAAAATTTTGCAGGAGAACCTGGCCGCGCGTGAACTGTGTGCCGTCCGAAAGCAGCACGTTAAGCTTGCCATCGGAGCCAAAAGAATAGCTCTGCACGGGGGAAGTATCCGGCGTCGTCACCCCACCAGTCGTGGTGGTGGCGCCGGTGTTGTCGATTTTGAGGTCCCCTTGGGTTGTCAGGCCGGAATCGCTGTAGCCCTGCACGCGCATGCCGTTGCTGGTCACCAGATAGCCGTTGGAGTCCACATTAAATTCGCCGTCTCGCGTCACATAGCTCGCACCGGTGGATGGGTCTTTCACGAGGAAAAACCCGCTGCCATTGACGGCCATGTCCGTTTGCACGCCGGTGCTGGTGATGGAGCCTTGCGTGAACTGGTTGGTGATTGCGGCCGTCAGGACGCCGCTGCCAATCTGCATGGAACCGGCGGAATTTGAGCCAAGCGTCTGGCTCAAGGCATCCGCGAATTGCAAGTTTGCGGCTTTGAAGCCAACGGTGTTCACGTTGGCGATGTTGTTGCCGACCACGTTTAGTTCCTGCTGGAATTGGTCGAGGGCGCTGACGCCGGAATCAAGGGAGAGAAGCATAATTTTATTCTATGGCTTGGTGGATTGGGTTTCAGTTGGTTGAGCTGGTTGAGCTGGTGGTACCGGTGGTGCCCGCCGTGCCGGTCGTACCCGGATTCGCGGCTGGTGGAGTGACTGAGGTCACCTGACTTAGGGGGTAAGTCGAACCGTTCACCAGGATTTGTGGAGTTCCGTTTTGCAGCACCACGCCCTGGACAGTGCCGGTGGCCGTGCTTTGCGGAGTAACCTGCAACGTGACCGTGCTACCGATCAAACTGTTGGCCTGCATCATCGCGAGTGAGGCCGACATCGCGCTCGACTGGGTGAGCGACGTGAACTGGGCCATCTGTGCCGCCATATCCGTGTTCGACTGTGGGTTCATCGGATCCTGGTTTTGCATCTGCGATACGAGCAGTTGCAGGAAATCCTGCTGGTTCAGCGCTTGCGAGTTGTTCGTAACGGAATCCGGTGAGGTGGTTCCATTGGTGGCAGTGGTAACGGAGGGGATTTGCATAATGATAAAATGTTAAATTAAATTTTAAGCCCACGTTTGCCAGCCGCGCGACGACGTGACTGGAATCACCGGTTCATCCGGTAAATTATTCTTGGTGCCCGCCGGCACAAATCCGGGATTGGCTCCGGTCCAAAGCGGTTCTCGTTCTGCGGGCTGGTTGGGTTGTTGGTTGAACTTCTGGCTGCCGGTCCAGCTGGCGGTATTTCCATCGCCGGTCAGCGGCGCCAGCTTGATGCCGCGCTCTGCCATTCGCTGCTGCAACTCCGGCCAGTGCTGCTTCAGATTTTCCAAATCGCCTTTTTGCAAGACTGCCTGCGCCTCGATACCGTTGCCGCGCTGGCGGAGTTCCAGCGACAACTGGGTGCCCGCATCCGGCTTAATCACAACCTGGAGCGAGTCAGAATTCATACCGACCAAACGGGTCGCGTGCAGCGCCATCAAATCATGGGTGCGGTCCAGGGTCTGGCTGCGGACGTCGGAAAAACTTGAAACCGTCACCCCCTCGGCCACCGAAACGGAAGGATTTGCCGTATTTTCCAGCAGCGTTGATCCGGTGGTGACATTCGTTTCCGGCAGACCAGCCGGCGCGGGCGCAGAAGCGGAGCTGGCTCGCCCCGGCAAAGTATTCCCGCGCGCGACCGGAATCGCAGCGATCGGCAAAACTTTCTCGACTGGACCGGCAACTTTGTTCGTTTGCTCCACTTTATTCATAGGCACAGCTTGTTTAGCAACGGACGTGCCATGTGACATGCTGGTCGCGGCAAGGGCGGATTCCCCGGCGTTTTTTTGAGGTGTGATAATATTGCCAGAGTTGTCAGCCGGGAGATCCGGCGTCGGAACCGATGCAATGTTTCTTGGTGCGACTTCCGGGTTTGCCACGGGGTAAGAAGTTTTAAGGGGGATGGCGGACGCAACGGCGGTCTCAGCACTGGTTGTAACCTCGGGTATCTTTTCCACGCCGGAGCTTTTTGATGAAACCGGTTTGGGCGTTGCACCGGTCAACAGCTGCGATACGACCTCCGCCGACGATTGCTTTGCCTTCGCTCCGGTGCTCGGAATGAATGCCGCGGCTACCACAGGGGTTTTCCCAGATGTGACCGCCGGCGTCCCGGCAACTGAAATCGGACCGTTATTTGCAGAGGTGGAAGCCATTGCCGGTGCGAAGGACTTTAATAGACAGGCCGCCAGGGTTGGCGCGAGTAGTTGAATCGGTAGTTGCTGAGACGGATCCAGCGCGCCGCTGGTGCCATTCTGCACCGGCACGTTTGGCTCCTGGCTGCCTGGGTCGTTCAATTTCGGTTCACCAGTTGTTTTTACCTTGTCGCTCGATGTCGTTACTTCGGTGGCTGGATCTTCAACTGCGCGGGTTGCTGTCGGTGACGGATTTGAACCATTTGTGGGCTTTGACTGTGTGCTGGGATGGTTTTTCCGCAGCGAACTTGGGGTCGATGGCGCACTGGATTTATTTGGCGATAGCGTGCGCGACATCACCCGGTGGAATGTTTCACCGTTGGGGTCGGGCACGTTCGGAAGTGCCACCGTACTACCTTCGCCGGAAGTGGCGCCGGTTATGGCCGGAAAAAATTGGCCGATGGTTGGCATCATAATGCGGCCGTTGACGCGGGCGAGTTGGTGGTGGGCAAAATCTGGTGCAGCCGGACGGTCAGCGTAGCCGCGCGTTTTGCGTCATCCCGGCTGCGCGTGCTCAACATATCGAGGATGGCACTCGCCTCGTCAGTTTTCATCGTGAACAGGATGCGGGCGACATCGTCATCGGGCATTTCGGCAATCAGGGCGGCGGCGCCGGCGGGCGACATTGCAGCGATCAGCTTGGCCTGACGCCGGACGTTCTCGATTTCCTGGGCGCTGAACCGGACAACCCCTTGATCAAAGTTCGCCTGCAACTGCGCGACGGTCTGGGTTACGGTCAAGATTTCCTGCCGTTCGGCATTCAGCCGATTTTGTAATTCATCCAAACGCTGCTCGCGCACGGCCAGCGAATCTTTTTCTTCTTTGATCTGCGCGACCCACTGGTTGAATTCCGGGTTGCGGAACCGCCAGGAAGGATCGTCATCGGCGGAACGATTGGCCGGTTCAGCAGGCCGAATGCTGGCAAACTTGGCTGGGCTCAATACGAAAGCCGTGACTGCCAAGTACAACAGGCCGCCGATCAGCACGGCAAATCCCGGTGATTGCAAAATTCGTTTCATGGTGGATTCAATAAGGGTGGCCGGCGGGCTGGAGCAGATCGTTCGCGCCGTTCATCTGCACCGCCAGTTCGTCAAAATTCTTTTGCTCCTCACGCTGCACGTCGCGGGCGTGGGCGCGACGTGATTTGTCGCGGAACCGGTCCAGCGCCTCGCGATCGCGCATGGCGCTGACCAGTTCTCGAAATGTGGCTTCGGCGTTGCGCTGTGCTGCGTCCCGTGCGGTCTGGAGTTCGTCGCGCCGTTTCTCCAGCGTCGTGCACCAAGCCCGCCGGCTCAGGATGCTGGAGGCCAGGGCACCGCTGCCGAGTTCGCATTCCAGCATTTCCCAAGCGGCGGCGAGCGTCAGTTTGGCCCTCTGCAACTGCGTGTCCGCCTCGGCGCAGGCGACCAACGCGCGGGCGTACTGCTGTTGCGCGACCTGTTCTTTTTGTTTGCGGATGGTCCGCATGGATTCGAGGGGAAATTTGAACAGTTTCATGGCTTGGTTTTATTTCTTGTTCGCCGGCAGTTTTGCCACCGGAGCGGGTGCCGACAAAACCTGTGCCAGCAATGGCCAGCTTTGCGCGGCGGCGAAACCTTCGTTTACGCCCTGGCGCAAAAACTTGTTAAGCGGCTCATGCAATGCGATGGCGCGGTCGATCGTTGGATTGCTGCCCGCCGGGTAGGCGCCGATGTTGATCAAGTCCTGGTTTTTCCGGTAGGCCGCCAAGTGCTCGCGCGCGGCGGCGGCGAGCTGCAACTGTTCTGGCTTCAGCAAATCACGGTTCAACCGGCTGACGCTTTCCAATACGTCAATCGCCGGATAATGGTTCTGCGTGGCCAGGTCGCGCGAAAGAACAATATGGCCGTCCAGAATCGAGCGCACCGAATCCGCAATCGGATCGTTCATGTCATCCGCTTCGACCAGCACCGTGAACAGGCCGGTGATGGAACCGTTTTCACCGGCTCCGGCGCGTTCCAGTAATTGCGGCAGCAGCGAAAAGACCGACGGCGTGTAACCGCGCGTGGTCGGCGGCTCGCCGACGGCCAGCCCGATTTCGCGTTGCGCCATCGCGAAGCGCGTGACGGAATCCATCATCATCAAGACGTTTTGCCCCGCGTCGCGAAAATGCTCGGCGATAGCCATCGCGAGAAAGGCGCCTTTCACCCGGTTGAGCGCCGGTTCGTTCGACGTGGCGACGATGACGACAGATTTTTTTCGGCCCCCTTCGTCCAGATCGCGTTCGAGGAATTCCCGCACTTCGCGGCCGCGTTCGCCGATGAGGGCGATGACGTTCACGTCCGCCTCCGCCTGCGATGCCATCATGCCGAGGAGCGTGGATTTACCGACGCCGCTGCCGGCAAAGATACCGAGGCGCTGACCGCGGCCAAGGGGAGTGAAAGTGTCCACCGACTTGATGCCGGTCTGAAAGACATCGCAAATCCGATGGCGCTTGAGGGGATGCGGCGGGCGCAGGTGCAGGCCGACGGAATGTTCCGCTAGGATCGGACCAAGATCGTCCAGCGGGTTGCCCAAGCCGTCAATGACGCGGCCCTGGAGCGCGCTGCCGACCCGCACGCGCAATGGCTTGCCGGTGGCGATGACGGCGGCACCGGGGGAAATACCGTGGATTTCGCCCAGCGGCATCAGGAGCAAATGATGATTACGGAAGCCCACAACTTCCGCCAGCGTCTCACCGTCATGCTGCGCGGATTGAATCCGGCAGACTTCACCCATCGCGGCCAGCGGGCCTTCCGATTCAATGACCAGGCCGATGAGTTGCACGACGCGGCCGCAGGTTTCCGTCACGCACGCCTCGCGCACGCGGCGGGCGACGTTTTGCATCCGGGTCGTGGAACATGGCAGCGTTGGCGTCATGAGTTCAAAGTCTGGCGGAGTTGTTCCAGTTTGGTTTCGCGGCGTGCGTCGATCACCCCAAACCGCGTCTGTACGAGGCAGCCGCCGCGGGTCACCTCGGACGAGCCGGTGAAATGAAGCGGGCCACTTTCCGGCAACCCGGTGAGCACGGCGGACTGATGCAGGCGCAATAATTTGAAATCTTCGGGGTGTAGCTGCACCGTGATCTCCGCCGAACCCTCGACCTGCCGGACGGCCTCGGCGACGACGGATTCGATCATATCGGCGGTGATGGGCAGGCCAGCGACAAATTTTTGCGCGGCGTCCAGCGCCAGTTGGATCAAGGCGTTTTCCGTTTCCCGCACAACCTGCGGAATCGCCCGCGTCAGTGATTGGAGCACGCCATTTTGCAGCTCGCCAGTTTCGCCCTGTTGCTGCAGCAGCTGCCGGGTCAACGCGCGTTCGCCGTCCAGCTGGCCGCGCTGGTAGGCGGCCTGCTCGCGGTCGCGGAGAAAATCGTTCCAGCCCTGGGTTGGCACCTGCACGAGCAGGCGCACCTCACGGAGCGGCTGGCGAAACGGGATGGAATCAGACCATTTCATTTTCAACGGTGCGGGCTTCGTCAAGGTCGATCTCTCCGTCGGTTTCCAGCTTGCGGACGGCATCAATGATGCGGAACTGCGCGGCCTCGACGTCGCGCAGCTTGACGTGGCCGAGGAACATCAACTCTTCCTGCACGGACTCGGCGGCGCGCCGCGATATGTTCGAGAGCATGAGCCGCTTCAGCGGTTCGCTGGATTTCTTGAGGGCCAGCGTGAGATCGCGCATGTCGATTTCGCGCATGATGCGCTGGATGACCGGCGGCGCGAAAAGCCGCAGATCTTCGAAGGTGAACATTTTCTTGCGGATGGCATTCGACAAGTCCGGATTGCGAACCTCCATGCTGGCAAGCATTTCGCGGCTGATAGCCTTGTCCATTGCGTTGAGCACGTCGGCGGTGCTCGTGATGCCGCCGGTCTGCGCGAGCGCCCGGGTTTGCTTGATGCCGAGTTTGGCGTTGAGGACCTCCACAACTTTTTCGCCAACTTCCACCGGCGTCGGTGCGAGGGTGGCGAGACGGTCGATCACCATGTCCCGCTGTTCGGCGCGGAGCATGCCCAAAACCTGCGCGGCCTTTTCCGGTGAAAGATGGCTGACGACGAAGGTGATGGCTTGCGCCTGCTCATCGCGGATCAGGTTGAAAATGTGGCGCGGATCCATGTCGGCAATCGTCTGCATGGCGCCGAGCGGTGCGCGCGTCGAGACGACGCGCCCCATGACGTCGCTGGCCTTGAAACTGCCGAGCGCCTTTTCCAGGGTGTTGCGCGTGACCTCAACCCCGGCGGAAATACTCGTGCTGGCGGCAACGGCAACATCGGAAAACTCCATCAAGATTTCCTGCTGCTGTTGCCGGGTGATCAGGTTGAACCGCGCCATTTCGCGGGAGACTGCCTCCAGTTCGCGCGGCTGGAATTGTTTCAAAATCTGCCCGGCGCTTTCCGGGCCGAGCATGACCAGCAGTGCGGCGAGCTTCTGCGTCTTATTCAACGCGCCATTTTCGGCGGCGGCTTCAACAGGGGCTTCAAGGGTGGCGGCCATAATTTTAATTTTGTTCGGACGAGCGGTTCTGTCCCTTGTTCATCCAGTCGCGGATGGCTTGGGTCATGTTGGATGGGTTTTCTTTAATGAGTTTGTTCAATACCTCCACCGTCACGACGCCCGGCTGAGGTTCAAAAGTTTCGCCGTAGCGCGGTGAATGGCCGTAACCGTTGCCATTGCCGTTATAGCGCGGCATCAGCCGGCCGATGGGAACGCCGATGGGGATTTCCTGAACGGGGGTACTCTTAAACAATCGGAACAAGACAAATAGAGCGACCAGCCCAAGGCCTGGATAAATGGCGTTGCGCGCGAGTTCCCACCAGAAATCATGTTTCTGCTGGACGTCCAGTTCGTGGGTCACATCGGTGGCGAACTGGTCATTGAATGGGAGTTCCTCCAGCGTCATCGTGTCGCCGCGCGACGGATCCACTCCGACGGCGCTGGCGATGATGCGGCGCAGCTTGTCCAAATCGTCGGCCGTCCGGGGGACGACTTTGCGGTCCGTGCCGGTGCCTTGCATTTGCGCCGCGACGGTCACGGCGGCGGTCAGATGCTTGATGCCGCCGGCCATCTGCGAAGTGCTGCTGGTAGTCTTACCGATTTCGTATTCGATGGTGGACGTGACCTTATGATTCTGCGTGTTGTTCATCGGGCCGCCGCCGCCGGCTGAATTCGTGGCCGTGCTGGTGTTCGCCGAAATGCCGACGGGCGACGATGGCGCGGCCGTGGTGGAAGTGTCGTTGTTCTCGTCGTTCTTGGTCTGGGTGCGGATGACTTGGCCGTCCGGGTCGAATTTTTCCTGGGTGCTGGTGAGCGTGTCGTAGTTGATCTCGGCCGAGACGCGCACGATCGCCTTGCCGGGGCCGAGAACTTTCTCCAGCATATCCTGCGCTTTTTTGCCCAGGTATTGTTCGAGGTTGCGGCGTGCGGCGAGCTGGGAGCTCGTCAAGCCGGTCATGGAATCGTCATCGGAATTTTCCGACAGCACGTTGCCCAGATTGTCGATGATCGTGACGTGGTTGGGCTTCAGGCCTTCGACGGAATTTGCCACGAGAAACCGGATCGAACTGATGGACTGCGCCTGCAACGCCGTGTTGCCGCGCACACGCACGAAAACAGACGCCGTCGGATACGTGTCTTTGTCGAGCAGCAGCCGGTTTTCCGGCAGCACGACCATCACGCGGGCCGACGCCACCTCGTCAATCTGACTGATGGTGCGGGCCAGTTCGCCCTCCACCGCACGGGTGTAGTTTGCGCGCTGGACGAAATCAGAAATGCCGAAGTTCGGCTTGTCAAAAATCTCGAAGCCCACGCCTTCGCCCTGTGGAATGCCCTTGGCCGCGAGCTGCATCCGCATGGCATAAACCTTGTCCTGCGGCACCAGGATTGAGCCGCCGCTCGCTTTGTACGGCACCTTGGCGTCGTCGAGCGCCGCGATGACCTTGGCGGCCTCCGCATCCGAAATCCCGCCGTAAAGCAGGCCGTAATCCGCCCGCGACGACCACATCGACAGTGCGGCAAGGCCGGCGACCAGCACGAACGTTGCGGCGGCGACACTCACCCGCTGCGCCGTGCCGAGCTGGCTCCAGATGGCGCGCAACTGGCCGAGGAGCTTGGAAAGGTTCTGGTTCATTTAATGAAATTCAAATCTGCATCCGCATGACTTCCTGGTAGGCGTCCAGCAGGCGGTTGCGCACTTCCACCATCAGTTGGAACGAGACATTCGCTTCTTCCATTCCGATCACCGCCTGGTGCAGCGGGACATTTTGTCCGCCTTGCACGGCCCGCACCGACTGCAGGGCATTGTTCTGCTCCGCGCTCGCATCCGTGACCATTTTGCCCAGCATCGAGGCGAACGAATCGCCGGCCGGCTGCGTGGAGGAAATGGGCGTCGGCGGTGCGACCTCCGACGGCTTCAGCGGCATCACGTCCGGAGCATAAGCTTCCAACGGCGATGCCAGGCCGGGCATCGAGGTGTGAATCGCCGAGAGGGGTGACATGAAAAATTATTTGAGCGATCAATGTCGGCCGATGGCCAGCGTCTGCTGGGCCATCGAACGGGCGTTTTTGACCACTGCGAGGTTCGCCTCGAACGAGCGCGAGGCCGAGATCATGTCGGCCATTTCCTCGTGGATATTGATGTTCGGCATGGCGACCATGCCGTTGTTGTCGGCGTTGGGGCTGCCCGGTTCATAGACCTCCAGCGGTGGCCGCGAATCTTTTTCGATGCGCGCGACTTGTAATGCGGGCGGCTGTGTGCCGTCGGCATTCATGGCCTGGTTCAGGGCGGATTCAAACACGACGACCTGCCGCTGATACGGCTTGCCGTCGAGGCCGCGCGCGGTGTTGGCATTCGCGATGTTTTCGGAGATCACATTCAGGCGCGTGCGCTCGGCGTCGAGCGCAGCGCCGGTGCTTTGGATGCCGGTGAGGAGTTGAATCATATGAATTAGGCGTGGCCGGTGATCGCCAGGCGCATCCGCGCGAGCATATTGCTGACGAGTTCCGTCTCGTAAGAATGCGTCAGGGCGTTTTGGTTCATCTGCATCAGCTCTTTCTCGAGATTGACGGTGTTGCCGTCGGGACTGACGGAAGGGGCGGCGGTATCCACGGCCAAAGTAGGTTTCAGACCAGCGATTGCCTGCGGATCGGCGGCGGAACTGGCGCGTTCCAGTTCCTTTTGGAACGACGGCGCGAGGTCCACGCGCTTGTAGCCGGGTGTTTCGAGGTTGGCGATGTTGCTGGCGATGGCGTCCTGGCGCAGCACCGCCGCGTCGAGGTTTTTTTTCGCCGCCAAGTAGTCGGGTTGGTTGAATAGGGCTTCGATCATAGCGCTTTCCGTAACCGGATAAGCAACGACGATGCCATCGGGAAAACTAGTTAAAAAACCAGTGTTTTTGCAGGGACATTGCCACCAATGGGAAAATGTTACCGGCGCGGCGGCGTCGACTAGGCAAGTTTGTCTCGGGCCGGCAAAAATGACTCCTACCGGCGGAGCAAAGGCTGAGGTTGGAAATTTTCGGGGCTGGTTGCGGGTTCCAAAGGTGGAACTTTTGGCTGCGAAAGTTGAAAACTGACAATCCTAGATTGGACTGGGGACCAAGCCGGTGCGGTGGGCGGGATTAATTCAAGCCTCGGCGAGATCCGGGCTTTCTTCGGACTTGGGCGAAGTACCGTTGTATTCGTGCATTTTGTTACGGAGCGTGCGGACGCTTACGTTCAGCAGCTTGGCGGCCAGGGTGCGGTTGCCGTTGGCGCGATCAATCGCGGCGAAAATATGATGTTTCTCCAGATCCGCCAGCGTGGGAAACCCGTTGGTGTGTTGCACGGGTTCCAACGCGCCGTTCACGACGACGGATGCGGACGATGGTCCGCCCGAGCCGCCGAGGCCCAGATGCTCCGGTTCCAACATCCCGTTATCGTTGCACATGATGACAGCACGTTCGACGACGTTCTGCAGTTCGCGCACGTTGCCGGGCCAGTTGTGGCTTTTCAGGACGCGCATGGCGGCATCGGTGAAACCCTTGATATGGACGCCGTGTTTGCGGGCAAAGCGGCGCATGAATTCCTGGGCCAGTTGCGGCACGTCCTCGGCCCGTTCGCGCAGCGCTGGCACGTGGATCGGCACGACGTTCAGACGGAAATACAAATCCTGGCGGAATTCCTTCTTTTCGACGCTCTGTTCGAGGTTGCGGTTGGTGGTAGCGATGACGCGGACATCAACCTTGATGGTCCGGTTGCCACCGACGCGCTCCAGTTCGCGTTCTTGGAGGACGCGGAGCAGCTTGGCTTGGACGCTAGGCGAGATTTCACTGATTTCATCCAGCAAGATCGTCCCGCCGTGGGCGAGCTCGAAACGGCCTTCGCGCTTGTTCAACGCACCGGTGAAGGCACCGCGTTCATGGCCGAAAAATTCGCTTTCGATCAGATTCTCCGGGATGGCCGCGCAGTTGACCTTGATGAACGGCGTGCTGGCGCGGGAGCTGACGCGGTACAGTGCACGTGCGACCAGTTCCTTGCCGGTGCCGCTTTCGCCCTGGACAAGGACGGTGGCCTGGGTGCGCGCAACCTTGCGGATGAGCGCGCGGAGATTTTGCATGGCGGGGCTGTTGCCCAGCAGCTCGACCTCGCTGTCCTCGCTGTCCTGGCTTAGAAACTGGTTGACGTTGACGAGCTGGGTGAAGGCTTCGGCCTTGCGGAGGATCACTTCGATCTGCTCGGTGGAAAATGGCTTGATGATGTAGTCGAAAGCACCGTTTTTGACGCACTCGACGGCGGATTCGACCGAGCCGAAGCCGGTCATCATGGCGACGAGGGGTTTTTGCGGACGCGACTGGATTTGCTTGAGAAGCTCAGTACCGTCGCCGTCGGGCAGGCGCACGTCGAGAAAGATTATGTCGAAATTATCCTTGTTTAGGTATTCCTGCGCGGCGGCGATGGTGGCGACGGAGGCGACATCGTAATGTTTCCGCCTGAGATACTGTTCCAGGTTGTTGCGAACAATCGCATCATCCTCCAGCACGATGATTTTCTCGATCGACATAAGACTATTTTGCCATTACCCGGCAATTCCTACTTTACAAGAATTGCGATTTGTTAGGCTTATTTAGCACAAATGCGGGCGCTGCACAGACAAATTTGCAATAATTTCATTGGCCGGCATGTTTTTGATAGAGGCCAGTGACAAAATGCGGTCGTTGGGCCGCCGCCGCCGGCAGATGTTGCACCGGAACCAGTCCCCGGCGGAGCAGGGCCTGTTGGTTTTCCCGGTCCAGCAGCAGGACTTTCATCAGCGTGCCTTGGACGGCTTGAAACAATGATTTAACATCGGCACAACGGTCGCGTTCGCCGGCATCAACCTGGAGCCAGACCTGCCGGATGCGCTTCAAGTTGACCAGAGCTTGGTCGAGGCTGGACAGCAAGCTTTTCCGGCGCGGAGAAAAATCCGCCGGCGCGTATTCCGGTCCACCGGACAAAACCTGGTTTTCACTGGTGGCCAGGGTTAACGCGTCCTCGCAGAGCGATAGGAAGGCGCGGAGATCGGCAACCACCTGCGTGGTGAAGTTTGGAGTGAGAATTGCGTTCATGGCGTGGTGAAATTGGTGTTGGACTGGCTGAGGGAGGCCGTTTCGGAAAGCGAGTGCGCGGCGGTCACGGCTTTGTCCTGCCATTGGATGAAACCGACCCGCCAGCGGGCCATCTCGAAGACGGCCTGCAAACCCGGCGTGGCGTTGGTGCCCACGGCGGTTTCCTGCTTCAGAATGTCGGTGTAGGCCGCGACGGCCTTTTGCGGCTGCAACAAATGTTCGTAGGTGATGCCGACCTGATATTTGACCGGCAACTGCCATTCCGGCGCGGAATCCAGCTTGGCCAGGCTCAGGTAAATTTCCAGTGCCTTCACATAATCGCCCTCCTTATAGAGGCTATTGGCGATTTCATTGCCGACGCGCTGCTGCCAGTACGCCCAAACATCGGGATGCTCGGCAGAAGATTTCTTTTCCGCCTGCAAAAAGGCCAGCACCTGCCGCAGCGCTTCGCCGCTCTGGCCTTCGGCCTTGAGCGCTTGCGCCAGATAATAGCGCGTTTCCGGTGCCTCGGGATCGTCGGGAAAATGCGCGAGAAAATCCTGCGCCGCCGCCACGGCTTCGGCGTTGTGGCTGGTCGCGGCCAGCGAACGGACCAGTCGGAACTGCGCCAGCGGACGGTTCAGCGCGGGATCCGACTGCAATAACAGGCGGGAATAAAACTCCGCTGCGTCGGCATACCGGCCCATCTGGTAGTACGTCTCGGCAATCTCGATTTGTGACTGAAGTACGAGCTGCCGGTAAAAGTCAAGCTGGTCGGTTTTTAGCGAGAGCGCCGCCGTCATCACACCGTAAAACTTGGTGAGCGCCAGATTGTCCAAACCCATCTGCCGGAACACTCCGCCCTGTCGCAGGAGAATCTCCGGGACGCGGGCATCCGTCGGCCAGCGGTCCAGATACTGAGTATAGATGGACTGCGCGCGCGCCAGATCGTTTTCTGCCGCCACGGCGCCGCCCAAATCAACCAAGGCCGGTTGCCGGATGACGTCGGGAACTTTTTCGGCCAGCAGTTTTAGAAGTTGTTTTTCGGCCAGGTTGAACTGGCGCGTATTGATCAGGTCCCGCGCCTGTTCCAGTTTATCGCGGTATTTGTCCAACTCCGCCGTGGTTGCTGCATCCGGGGCATTCGTGGTGTCCGCGTGCATCACAATATTGGATTCGGCCAGCGGGTCTCGCAGGCCGTTCGTAGCCCCCGGTACCGGCACCGCCCTCAGCGGAAGCAAATTGGTATCTGAGGACTGTGCCGGAGCCGCGAGCGCAACAAGCCAAAGACCGGTTATCCCCAACCACACGGCACGGCGGGGTGACCCCATGGGAAAGCGCGAGGTCATTCGTTTTTATAGACGGCTCGGCTGACATTTTCGGCGGGCGCGGTCGGCGGCGTGAAACCCAGATTCACGGGCACGGCCGGGCTCTGGTCGTTATTGCCGGAGGTGTTTTTTCTGAATGTCGAGGGCTTGAGATAATCCACCAGCATCGCCGGAGTAACAATGGATGGATCCACCCCGCTAGACATGAAAATGGGCGCGGGTAAACTGGCTGATGACGGAGCAGCATCGGCTTTCGCTGCGGCGGAGGCCACTGGCGTGGCGTTGGCCGGGCTGGGGAGATTCATGGCCGGGTTGGAAGTTTTTTCGGCGGACGGGGAGGGCATTGCGATTTTCACCGGGCTGGATTCGGCCAGGCAGTATTGCGTCGGCACGATGTTTCCGTGGCGGCCGCTGGATGCGAAACGCAACGCGGGCGGCCCGACAATTGCCAAATAGCCGCCGCCATCACCGTTGACAGCACCCGGCGCGGCCAGCACCGGGCCGGCGACGGCAAGAAAGATCATCGGGCCGGACACTCGCAAGGTTTCGAGCCTGCTCATAATTCTCATGACTGTTGTTTTTTGCCGGGCCGGGGATGACCCCGGCGGTTTTTACCCACCGCTGCCGGCAACGGCGGCATGCTACCCACCGTTCATCGGCAAAACTTGCCGGGGGTTGAGTGGAATTTTGAAAAATATTTTGTTCGCGCGCTTTAAGTCCCGCCGAAACCGGCCGATATGATGAGGAAAATTTATTTTAATTACATGCCCCAAACCACGAAGTCAATAGCGGTTGCTCCGGTTGGCCGGAAGGAAATCTTGTCGCAACTGGCCCGCTGCCCGTCGCTGCCCTCGCTGGGCAGCATCAACAAGGCGCTGCAAGGGTTGTTGATTGTCGAACAGCGCTACACCGCGCACATCGCCGAAATCATTCGACGCGATCCCAGTCTGACGTCGCGGCTATTGCGGTTGGTCAACTCCGTCTATTACGGCCTGAACACGCCGGTCAACAGCATTGAGGAGGCCGTGTTTTATCTCGGCGTCCGGCAGATCCGTCAGCTGGCGATGGTCACGCCGGTCATTGAAGATTTCCAGCGGCTCACCCGGCAATGTGATTTTCCCTGGCGTGAATTCTGGCAGCACTGCATCGGCGTCGCCATTCTCACCCGCGAGGTCACGACCAGCATCAACGTGCAATCGGACGACGCTGATTATGTCGCCGGCCTCGTCCATGACGTGGGTAAGATTGTCATGGCGTGGACGTTTCCGGATCATTTCACGGAAATCCACCGGCAGGGCGTCGCCAATCCGCGCAATCTCGTCGAAGTCGAAAACGAAGTGCTCGGCATTGACCACGC
>Ga0302278_10000430_pt1 | contig 54363 bp, 40 predicted proteins | sample III_Bog_N3_2_FD_194543 | JGI IMG/M metagenome (GOLD analysis project Ga0302278, IMG submission 194543) | Peat permafrost microbial communities from Stordalen Mire near Abisko, Sweden - III_Bog_N3_2 | ecosystem: Environmental > Terrestrial > Soil > Wetlands > Peat | place: Sweden: Abisko...
CCCCCAAAAACGCTGAGACCCCACCCCCCCCACCCCAAATTCGTCAAAAAATCGAAGGTAGAATCCGCTTAACTTATGCCTATTCAATGAGTTACAAAAACAGCCTGTTTACCTGTTGGTAAACACAACCCCCCGTTTTCAGGCAAAAAAACACCAAAAACACCACCGAAACTGGCACTTTGGAGCAAAAAAATGGCACTTTTCGCACGTCGAAATTCCCGTACCCAAACCATCCCAAGGTGCTCTGTTTTCCACCTCGATTCGCCCTTCAAATGCATCTCCCTCACAAGGTCAAGAGCTTGTGCTTCCAAATGCGTTTGCCCTGAGAGAAGTAGGGCGCGGCATTGACCGCAACCCTGGTTCCGGCGCAAAGTGGAATCAACCCTATGCCCGTGACCCACCCCATCGTCCTCACCCCTGCTCAGGCCCGCGTCCTCGGCGCCCTGGTTGAAAAGGAAGTTACCACCCCGGACTACTACCCGCTGTCTCTGAATGCGCTGGTGAACGCTTGCAACCAGCGCTCCAACCGCGAGCCGGTGATGGACCTGGATGAAGAGGATGTTCGCCTGGCGTTGCGTCGCCTTGAGGACCATGGCCTTGCCGGTCGCGCCCGCGCCGCAGACGGACGCGTGACCAAGTTCGAGCACTGGCTGGGGGAAGCGTTTAACTTTACCCGCGCGGAAACGGCCCTGATTTGCGTATTGCTGTTGCGCGGCCCGCAGACCCCGGGGGAACTTCGCAGCCGCACCGACCGCCTGCACAGCTTTGAGGAGATTGGAGACGTTCTGGCCGGCCTGCAAAAGCTTATGGAGCGGGAACCATCGCTGGTGGCCGTACTACCGCGCCAGCCTGGGACAAAGGAGTCGCGGTATGCGCACCTGCTGTCTGGGACGGTGGAAGCGGCCGTGGCTGCCGAAAACGCTTCCGCGTCGCGGATATCCCCGCATTCCGTCACGCAGGCTGCAAGCGACGATCCTGCACACGAGGACCGGATCGCCCAGATGGAGGCCAAGCTGGCCGAGCTTCAACAGACGGTTGAAGCGCTCACTCGGAAGATTGACGACTTGTTTGGGGACTAGTGTGCTTTCTGGGCGGCGCGCTTGGGGAAGATGAGAACGCATGCCACAATTGCGACAACCATCGCCGCGGATGCGGTGTAGCGGCTCAGATTCAGGCCGCCATCGGCTACCGGCTTGTCAAGCGCGTCGCCGAGCACAGCGCCAAGCGGCCGGGTGAGGATGAACGCCGCCCAGAACAGGAACGTTCTTGAGATCTTGGTCCAAAAGTACAATGCCGCCACAATCAGCAGCAGCAGGCTGAATGCGACGATGCCGCCGCGATAGCCAAGTCCGGCGTCGTCGGCTGCCCAGTCGCCCAGTGCTGTGCCCAGCGTCTGAGAGAACATGATGGTCACCCAGTAGAAGATCTCTGTTTTGGGCGAACCCACGGTATCGACGGCCACCGTGCCGGCAGCCCAGTACCAGACGCCAAGCGACGCCAGCAGCAGCGAGAGAAGGATTGCCGTTCCACCAGCGTAGCCAATACCAAGCGAGCGGTCAGCAAAGTCGGCCATCGTAGTTCCCACCGTGGTTGTGGCAACAATGGTGGTCCAATACAGCGCTGGATGAAACCGCTTGGCCAGAACCTGCGAGACGACCGCGACCAGGAATATGACCGCAAAGATCATCGTCCCGACCAGGTAGCCCAGGTTCATCGACATGGTGACCGCATCGCCGCCGGTCTCTCCGAGAGTGGTGCAGAGGATCTTGATGATCCAGAAGGAAAAAGTGACGGCGGCGACTTTGCTGAGACCCTGGCTTTCGTTCTCAGCCTGGGGGTTGTTGGTTGCGTGCATGGAGCCCTCTCATGTAGGAACTTCCACCCATACTAGAGAGCGGACCTTAAGAGAGTCTTAAACCAGCTCGTATCCGGCGAACCAGTAGCCGATTTCAAACGCGGCGGTTTCTTCCGCGTCCGATCCGTGAATGGCATTCTCCTGGATTGACCCAGCAAACTGCTTGCGGATGGTGCCTTCTTCCGCGTTCGCGGGGTTGGTGGCGCCCATCAGCTTGCGCAGGTCGAGGATGGCGTTGTCCTTCTGGAGAACCATGAGCACGATTGGGCCGGAGGACATGAAGGTGGTTAGATCGTTGAAAAACGGGCGCTCTTTGTGGACGTAGTAAAAGCCCTCGGCCTGCGTCTTTGAAATTGACGCCTTCTTGATGGCCACAATCTGGAAGCCGGCCTTGGAAATCTCGGCCAGGATGGCCCCGGTAAAGCCTTTGCGGACCGCGTCCGGCTTGACGATGCTGAATGTGCGTTGCGCCACGTGCGTTGCTCCTTGGGGAATTTCAGCCTTCTAGGTCATTGTAATGGCGGCAGCCTTTGCGCACTCTTTCTGCGCGCGAATCTGGTAAAGTTTCCGCATGTCGCGCACATTTTCCGTCGTTCCGTCCGCTGTCGCTCTAATTCTTTTGCTGGCTGCCTGCTTTACGTCAGTCCTGGCGCATGGCCAGACGGCTGCGCCGGAGTTGCGCGTTTTCGACCCGACGCTGATCGACAAGTCGATTGACCCGTGTGACAACTTCTACAAGTACAGCTGCGACGGCTGGTTCCAGCGCAATCCGCTTCCGCCGGACCAGACTTCTTATGGCCGCTTCACGGAGCTCTATGAGCTGAACCGGCTGCATTTGAGACAAATTCTGGAGCAGGCCTCGGCGCCTGCCGCCGCAGCGACGCGTTCGGCCAACGAGCAGAAAATCGGTGACGAGTACGCAAGCTGCATGGACACGGCCACCGTCAACCAACTCGGCCTCACGCCGCTCAAGCCGGAACTCGATCGCATTGCCGCCCTGAAGACAAAGGCCCAGTTGCCGGTGCTGATTGGACATCTCCACACAATCGGAGTGAATGCATTCTTCGGAATGGAGTCCAGCGAGGATTTTGCCGACGCCAGCTCGGTCATCAGCGCGTATAGCGCGGGCGGGTTGGGGCTGCCCGAGCGCGATTACTACTTCCGCACCGACGCCAAGTCAGTGGAGCAGCGCCAGCAATATGTCGCGTACGTGCAAAAGATCTTTACGCTGGCCGGCGAGACCGACGAGCAGCCGCGTAAAGACGCCGCGACGGTCATGGCCATTGAGACGCGGCTTGCTGGTGCATCGCTGACCATCACCGAGCAGCGCGATCCGCAGAATCTGAATCACCCTACGGATGTCGCAGCCTTCTCCAAGGTGCTCACCCACTTTTCACTGGCAGACTATGTGGCTGCGGCCAACGCTCCGGCGGCCGGCAAGGTCAACGACATGGAACCGAAGTTCTATGCGGAGTTCAACTCGCTGTTGGGCGATACGCCGCTGGATAAGATCAAGACCTATCTGCGCTGGCACCTGCTGGCCGCCTTCGCCGGTACCAGCCTGCCGGAAAGCTTTGACCACGAATCGTGGAACTTCTACGCGCACATTTTGAACGGCGCCGAGAAGCAGCAGGAGCGCTGGAAGCGGTGCACCAGCCGCGTGGATGGGGAGCTTGGCGAGGCGCTGGGGCAGGTTTATGTTGAGAAATACTTTCCGCCTTCGGCCAAGCTTCGCGCGAAGGATATGACGCTGGCTATTGAGCAGGCGATGGGCAAGGATTTGGACGGTCTGGACTGGATGAGCGCCGCGACAAAGGTGAAGGCGAAAGAGAAGCTGCACGCGGTGATGAACAAGATCGGCTATCCGGACAAGTGGCGCGATTATTCAAAGCTGGAGATCATTCCGGGCGATGCATTGGGCAACCAGATTCGGGCCGATGAGTTTGAGCATGTGCGCGATCTGGCCAAGATTGGCAAGCCCGTGGACAAAGGCGAGTGGGACATGACGCCGCCGACAGTGAACGCCTATTACGATCCGCAGCAGAATAACGTCAACTTCCCTGCCGGATACTTTCAGCCGCCGTTCTTCAGCGACAAGGAAGATGACGCGGCGAACTACGGCGATATGGGTTCCACCGTAGGCCACGAGCTGACGCACGGCTTCGATGACGAGGGGCGGCAGTTCGACAAGGACGGCAACCTGAAGAACTGGTGGACCAAGGAAGACGAAGACAAATTCAACACCCGCACTTCCTGCATGGTGAAGCAGTTTGACGCCATCGAGGCGGTTCCCGGCGTGCATCTGAACGGCAAGCTCACGCTGGGCGAAAACCTCGCTGACCTGGGCGGCTTGTGGCTGGCATGGGTGGCGTGGCAGGAGAAGGCGCAGGCTGCGCATATCGATATGAGTGCGAGGGCGGATGGCTACACTCCGGAGCAGCGGTTCTGGATTGCGTATGCGCAGCAGTGGTGCACGCAGACGCGTCCGGAGCAACTGCGCTCGCAGGCGGAGTCGGATGCCCACTCTCCAGATGAGTATCGGGCGAACACTGTGCTGTCGGATCTGCCGGAGTTTGCGAAGAGCTTCAGTTGCAAGAAGACGGCGAAGATGGTGGCGGCGGAGCCGTGCAGGGTCTGGTGAGACGAGCCATCTCGCAAAAGCAAAGGCCCGCCACGATGGCAGGCCTTTGCTTTTGAGCTAACTGTCAAAAGCTAACATCTGGTTTACTTCCCAATCACCCGGGCGAGCGTCGATCCCATCTCTGCGGGTGAAACGACGACGTGAATGCCGGCTTCGGTCATGGCCTTCATCTTGTCTTTGGCCGTGCCCTGGCCGCCGCTGATGATCGCGCCCGCATGACCCATGCGGCGTCCCGGGGGAGCGGTCTGGCCGGCAATGAATCCAACCACAGGCTTCTTTACGTAGAGCTTCACAAACTCAGCCGCTGCTTCCTCGGCCGATCCGCCAATTTCGCCAATCATGATGATGGCTTCTGTGTCCGGATCGTCGTTGAGCAGGCGCAGCGCATCAATGTGCGTGGTGCCGATGATGGGATCGCCGCCGATGCCGATGGCTGTCGACTGGCCGATGCCGCGCTGGGTAAGCTGATGCACAGCCTCATAGGTCAGCGTGCCGGAGCGGGAGACGATACCGACGGAGCCCTGCTTGTGGATGCGTCCAGGCATGATGCCTATCTTGGCCATGCCAGGCGAAATGACGCCTGGGCAGTTGGGGCCGATCAGGCGCGACGTGGAGGTCTTGAGCTTGGACCAGACCTTCACCATGTCCAGCGTAGGGATGCCCTCAGTGATGCAGACGATCAGCGGAATGCCCGCGTCTTCGGCTTCGAGAATGGCGTCGGCCGCGAATGGCGGAGGGACGAAGATCATGGTGGCGTTGGCGCCGGTGGCGGAGACGGCATCTTGAACAGTATTGAAGACGGGCCAGCCTTCATGCGTGGACCCGCCCTTGCCGGGGGTTACGCCGCCAACGACTTTGGTGCCGTATTCGGCGCAACCTTTGGCGTGAAAGGTGCCCTCTTTGCCGGTGATTCCCTGAACAATCAGTCGCGTCTCGTTATTTACAAGGACTGCCATGAAAATAGCTCCTAGCTTTTGCTGTCAGCTTTCAGCCGTCAGCTTTCAGTTTTTTTGTGCTCAGTTTCTGAATCAGCGATGTGAGCATCTTGGAACCCTCTTCGCTCAGACCCGTCGCCTCGTCGTTTTGCTCAAATTGCCCATCCCGAGCCTGCTGGCAATCAACAACTGTGTCTTGATCTCGAAAATCTATCCCAATGCAATGCCAAGGAACTGTCGAAAGTCTGCCGGGTTCAGGCGTCCCCGGCCTTCTGCGATGTTGCTGGCGACGGAAACTGCCGCGCGCCGTAACTTTGAAACAAGACCGTACGTTTCTTCCTTGGGACACCTTTGCGTCAGCCTATAGATGCTGACAGTCAAATCGATGGCCCGCTTCCAAACCGTCAAATCATGGAGATTCTGTGGCATGTCCGAATCCAAGTTCTCGACGCGTTGCATGTTGCTTCGCTGTTGCATCTGAAAGCTGACCGCTGACGGCTGAAAGCTAACGGCTAAAAGCTGTCACTTTGAAGCTGCTCTTACCACAAGATTCGCTGCCTCTTCCATCGTTGCGCCGACCTGGAAGTCCAGACCGGAGTCCTTGAGGATCTGCCGGCCCTCTTCGACGTTTGTGCCTTCGAGTCGCAGCACAATCGGCACCTTCACACTCAGGTTGCGGGCAGCGGCGACAACGCCGGTTGCCAGGCGGTCGACGCGCAGGATGCCGCCGAAGATATTGACGAAAATCGCCTTCACGTTGGCATCGGAGAGCAGAATCTCGAATGCGTGCTCGATCTGCTCCTGGGTTGCCCCGCCGCCAACGTCGAGGAAGTTGGCGGGACTGCCGCCGGCGTATTGAATGATGTCCATGGTGGCCATGGCCAGGCCCGCGCCGTTGACCATGCAGGCAATGGAGCCATCGAGCTTGATGTAGTTGAGCGCGTACTTGCTGGCCTCAACCTCAAGCGGGTCCTCTTCGGCGGTGTCGCGCAGCGCCTTGATGGCCGGATGCCGGAAGAGCGCGTTGTCGTCGAAGGTGATCTTTGCATCGAGTGCGAAGAGCTTGTCATCCTTGGTAGTGATGAACGGGTTGATCTCGATCAGGGAGGCGTCGGTCTCAGTGAAGGCCTTGTAGAGGCTTTGCAGGAACGTTACGGCGGCGTTGATCTGCGTGGACTTGAGGCCGAGTGCGAAAGCAAGCTTGCGGGCCTGCCACTGGCCGAAGCCGATGGCCGGGTCTATTGTCTCTTTAAAGATGGCCTCGGGGGTTTTGGCGGCTACTTCTTCAATCTCCATGCCGCCGGCCTGGGACGCCATGAAAACCAACTTGCCCGTCGCGCGGTCGAGCACGATTCCGAGATAAAGCTCGCGATCGATGGCGGCTGTTTCTTCAACGAGGAGGCGCTGGACTTTTTGGCCGGCGGGGCCGGTTTGGTGTGTGACCAACTGCATGCCGAGGATGTTTTTGGCAGCCTGTTCGGCGTCTTCGCGGGTGCGGGCAACTTTGACGCCGCCGCCTTTGCCGCGGCCTCCGGCGTGAATCTGGGCCTTGACCACAACGCCTGAGGCGCCCTCAGCGAACAGCTTGCGGGTTACCTCGTTCGCCTCTTCCAGCGTGTTGGCCATTTCGCCTTTGGGCACAGCAACACCGTACTTGGCCAGGATTTCTTTTGCCTGATACTCGTGAATTTTCAAGTTGGGACCGCCCAGTCCGCTGCGGTATGAAGGATTCGGCGCTGGCCCCTCAAGAACCCTGGGCCAGCGAGGCCGTAACAGCGGTAGAACAATACTATCTTGCGCACCAAAGGTGCCGCAAACCGCTTTCTGACGCTACGGCAATCGAAGGAAACCGACAAAAATCCAGCCGCAAGGCTTCCTCAAGTACAAAAGGGCACTTTTCGGCGCATAAGGTCGCTTGCGGCTCAGCGTAATCAAACGTCAACGCCAGGTTCTGTAAATCTCCAAATCATCATTGCCGCAAGTGGCGCCGTTCATGGCCTAAGCTTGAAGTATGGACGACCGCGAACTCCTTCGCCGCATTGCACGCTCAACCGGGCAGAAAGCCGGCTACAAGCAACTGGTCCGCGAACTGTCGCTTGGTGGCGGAATGCAGCGCCGCCTGCTGCTGGAACAGTTGGCGAGAATGACCGCGCGCGGCGCTTTGGTCAAGCTCGACAAGGAGCATTGGAGCATTCCGAAAGCTGTGACCGGGACAGGCGTAACGCGGGACAACCTGGCAGCGGGGCGACTGGACCTCCATCGGGATGGCTATGGATTTGTGCGGCCGAACGCGCGGCAGGCGACGGGGAAAGAAGACATATTCATTCCGCCGCCGGAGATCAATGGCGCCATGCAGGGCGACCAGGTTCTGGTGGAAGTGGAGCCGGCAAAGGCCGATGGGCGGCGGATGGGACGGATTGTGCGGGTGCTGGAACGACGCAATTCTACTGTCGTCGGGATCTTCCACTATGCGCGCTCTGACGCCCAGCAGGGGGACAACGTCGTTCCTTTCGACGAGCGCATGACGCAGCAGATTCTGATCCCGTTTGGGCAGGAAGTGCCCGAAGGCAAGGAAACCGCAACACCGCACCGTGTGCTCGGTGCGGAAGCGGTCGCGGCGTCGCTTCACGACAATCTCGAAGGCCTGGTGGTCGACGTCGAGATCACCAGTTGGCCGACGCCAACGCGTCCGCCGATTGGGCGCGTGATTGAGGTTCTGGGCGATCCAGACGACTTTGGTGTCGATGTCGAGATGATGATCCGCAAGCACCAGTTGCCGCGGATGTTTCCGGAGAAAATGCTGGCTGAGGCGCGGAGCGTTGCGCATCTCGACTTGGACGAAGTTGCGCGTCGGCAAGACTTTCGTGACTTGCCAATCGTCACGATCGATGGCGAGACCGCTCGCGACTTCGACGACGCGGTCTTGGTGACCGACCGCGCCGATGGAGGCTACGAGCTTCAGGTACACATCGCGGATGTGTCTGAGTATGTGGGGGCGGGCACGGATTTGGACTTGGAAGCGCGCCTGCGGGGAACGAGCGTTTACTTTCCTGATCGCGCCATTCCGATGCTTCCGCAGGAGCTGTCGACGGATATTTGCAGCCTGCGTCCTGGCGAGGACCGGCTGGTGCTGAGCTGCCTGATGCAGCTTGATTCCGGGGGCCGCATTGAGAGCTACGAGATCGTCGAAGGCGTCATCCGCTCGGCGGCGCGAATGACCTACACCGAAGTGCACGGAATTCTGGAGGGTGAAGCTGAGACTCTGGAGCGCTACGCGGCGCTGGTGCCGAACTTCGAGAGGATGCGCAAGCTGGCCGGCCTGATGAACAAGCGCCGGGCGGATCGCGGCAGCATCGACTTTGACCTGCCGGAGCCGGTGATCGAGTTCGACGAGCAGGGGCAGATGCGCGGTGTGACCAAGTCCGAGCGGACATGGGCGAACCGGCTGATTGAAGAGTTTATGCTGGCGGCCAATGAGTGCGTGGCAACGTGGATCGAAGATTTGGGGGTGCCTTCGATTTATCGCATCCACGAGAAGCCGGAAGCGCGGCGGGTGGTGCAATTTGAGGAACTGGCGGCAGCGTTTGGGTATTCGCTGGGGCTGGGGGCGCTGCCAGTGAAGCGGATTCAGACACGCGGGGACCGGCGGGATGCGCAACGGAGCGGGCGGAATGTGCGGACCTATGAGGTGCCGGAGGACATAGCCGTGACGCCGCGCATGTATCAGAAGCTGGCGGCGCGGATTGAGGGCAAACCCGAAGAGCGCATCCTGAGTTACCTGATGCTACGGTCGCTGCGCCAGGCGCGCTACTCGGAGATCAACGAGGGCCATTTCGCGCTTGCCGCGCCGAGCTATACGCACTTCACGTCGCCGATTCGGCGCTATCCGGACCTGATCGTGCATCGCATCACCAAGGTGCTGCTCAGGGAGGGTGTGCACGGTGAGGGAGTGGTGGAGCAGGGGCGACATAACTCGCCGTGGACGCATCCCAACGAAGCTCTAACTGGTTTGCACATCACTCAGCCGCGGAAGGGCAAGACGGCATTTGCGGGTGAGCCGCCGATTCCAGAGGCGGAGCTGGCGGCGATTGCCGAGGAGACCAGCCTTACCGAGCGGCGCGCCGCTGAAGCTGAGCGGGAACTGGTGGAGTGGAAGAAAGTTCGCTTCATGCAGGACCGGGTGGGCGAGGAGTTTGCAGCGCTGGTGCTGAATCCGACCAAGTATGGGCTGTTTGTGGAGCTGACGGATATGTTTGTCGAGGGGCTGGTGCCCATCGATTCGCTCCGCGACGATCGATACACATGGCGCGAGAATACGCACGAGATCATCGGCGAGCGATCGGGCAGGCGGTTCCGCGCGGGTGATCGGTGCCAGGTGATTCTGGACCGGATTCTGGCGCAGGAGCGGCGGCTGCAGTTCTCGATTGTGGAAGAGGGAATTCAGCTAACGGGGAAAAGGCCAGCCGCTACTCCGACAAAGCCGAACAAGGACAAGCGCAAGGACGTGCGAACGCCGGCTTTCAAAGCAAAGAAGCACAGTGCCAGGAAGGGCAAGCGGCGCTGAGGACTCTCGTCCCTCAGCGCCAGATGCGTCTTTGCCAGATGCGCCTTCTTTGGTTTGCTTAGACTATGCCGGCTTGCTTGGCGGCCAGGGGTCCGATGATGGGAACCATGAAGCGGTCACCACCGAACGCCTTCACGACGCACAGAATCCAAAGGACCAGCATTCCCAGAATCAACAGGAGGGAGATCAGCCATCCAATGATGGGAATGAACATCAGAACGATGTTGATGATCCATACGCCAATCAGCGCGCAATTGAGGAAGATGGACTGCCAAGAGTGGAACTTGATTTTGGGGTTTGTGTTGTAGGGGGCAACCACCAGGAAGATGATCGCGGGGATGAAGGTTAGGTACGCGAGGCCGCTGGCGGCGTTGTCGCTAAGTCCTGTTGCTGCAGTTTCGTCGGGCACGTGAACTCCTTTTGAGATTCATGGATGACTGCGGGTTCGGGCAACGGCCGCTCACAACGGGGTGAGCAAAGGGAAACATCCAAGAAGCGAATCCTTATGAACGAGCGTGAAGTTGAGACAAGATAAGAAAAGCCCGGAATGCATGGTTTGTCAAGAAGGATTTCGCAAAGAATGCCTGGCTGGCTGGAAGTAGCCGGGCATCGACCCATGGCGGGCAGGCGTTGGGAGGTTTCATCCGCTCTGGAACAGGGAGCCCAGACCGGGTTGGGGCTCTTGCAGCAGTTGTGGGTCGTTGTTGCGGACGTTGCCGACGCGGTCGCTCACAGGCCAGCAGCGCATCTCTTCGGCAGGGAAGGGGCGGAGGAGGTCGACGGGGGGACGGGCAGGATCGCCGGGATCGAGCCAGCGGTCGTAGTCGGCCGGCGAGAGGATTACGGGCATGCGGTTGTGCACGGGTTCCATCAGTTGGTTGGGGTCGGTGGTGAGGATGGTGAAGGTTTCCAATGTTTCGGGCTGCGCGGCGTCTTTGGATTGCCAGCGTTCCCAGAGGCCGGCCATGGCGTAGGGCGAGCCGGACTTGAGGGCGAAGGCGAAGGGGTGTTTGGTTCTTTTGTCGATACGCTGCCACTCGTAAAACGCGTCGGCAGGGATGAGGCAGCGGCGCTTCTTGAGGGCTTCGCGATAGGCGGGCTTGGAGGCGACTTCTTCGGCGCGGGCATTGATGGTGGAGTAGCCGAACCTGGCGTCTTTGGCCCAGAAGGGCACGAGGCCCCAGCGCATCTGGGCGAACTCGCGGTGGCCTGAGTCGCGGTTCAGACGGACTACCAGCTGCACGCTTTGAGGCGCGACGTTGTAGGTGGGGGCGAACCAGGGAAGGTCTTCGAGTTCGACGCCAAACCAGTTGGCGAGGACTTCCTGGGTGGATTTTCGGGCGAATCGGCCACACATGATTTCAAAAGGATACGGCTGCCGGGCGTGTTCAGGGGGCTATTTTTGGCTCAAGAGCGGGTGATTTGCGCTGACCTGTTTTCTTTCGTGGCTCGCAAGCCTTTTGCTTCGGTAGGTCGAAAATGACTTTTTCGGCCTAATAACGGAATTGTTTGTTGCAATTCAGGGATTAAACCGCGGACCGCTGAAAGAGAGATAGGCTGCACCTGCGACGCCGCGACGAGTGGGGTAGACCATGCGCAGTCCTGACGGACAGGATTCGGCGGGGTTTTTCCAGGGCATGGCGATCATGATTCAATTGTCTGCTTTTGCTGGAAATAAGCTGCAAAGATTGCGGAATTTTTCCCTGGGGCGTGGCTTGGTACGGCTTGCATGGGGAGACTGGGGCCGGGGGTTTTCCTGCGATTCTCATGGAATCCGGCTGATTCAGTTTATGATGCGACCATGAAGGCCACAAATGAAATCCGGCTCTCCAACTGGCTCATGGAGAATGCTGTGCGGCCTTGTGCAATCGCGAGCTTTTTTGTATTCATGGCGTTCCTGTGGACGATGCCGCTCCAGCATGTGATCGCTTATCCGTTCGTGTTTCTTTTCTTCGGCGCGATTATGGGAAGCGCATGGTTTGGTGGAATCATTGCCGGCTTCGCAGCGGTTGCTCTCTCGTCCCTGTTCGTCACCTATTTCTTCGTTCCTCCGCTGTATTCGATGTACGTGGCAAAGGAATCACAGACCTTCTTCGCCGCGTTCATTTTGTGCTCTATTGCCATCACGGTAGTGAGTTCTTCGAGGAAGCGAGCCGAGAATGCAATTCGGATTGCCCACGATCAGCTTGAAGCCAAGGTGCGGGAACGAACCGCAGAGCTGCGGCGATCCAACCTTGAGATCAAGGAGAGCGAACGCCAACTGCGGCTACTTACCGAAGCCATCCCTCAACAGATTTGGCGCACCGACGGCCAGGGTTGCATTGAGTACTGCAATCACCACCTGTGCGACTATCTAGGCCAACGCACCGAGGAGTTGAAAGGAGAAGTGTTTTTCAATGTGATCCATTCTGAAGACAAGCAGCTCTTCCGCCAAGGTTGGCAGGCGGCTCTCAAAAGTGGCGCCAGGTTTGAGATCGAGGCGCGCGTGCGGGCCGCGGACGGTGCTTATCGCTGGTTTCTGGTGCGAAGCATTCCGCAGAGTTGTGAGGACGGCCGAATCGAACGCTGGTACGGTATACACATCGACATTCAGCAGCAGCACAGGGCGCAGCAAAATCTTGTTCAAGCACAGGACGATCTCGCGCGCATGCAGCGTTCATTGAGCATGGCGGAGATGGCGGCAAATAAGCCTTCACTCCAAGAGAAGACCTTGCAAAAGCCTTTGAAGGAGGTTCTTCGCCGCTCATGAGAGAGTTGCTGCATGCCGCGGACTTTCTAGTCAGGGTGCGAAGGAAATTGCGTTTCGGCGCCCTCTCTCGAGAACCACTGCTGTTGCTGCGCTTCGAATGGAAGGGAGACTCAGTGGAATGTGACTGGCTGATGCGTTCTCCCGATCAGTGGGACAAGGATCTTCCGTCGCATCTTGCCAAGGAGAACCAGAGCCTGCAGGCGCTGAGAGATGCATTGGGTTTGCGTGAAGCTATTTTTGAGTCTTTTCCGGCGGTGATCAACGCCGAACTGAGGATGTTCCGCTCCGACGGTGAACATCGACTGGAGCTGGTGATGACGGGCAAAGTGAACCGATTCAACGATGTTTTTGAGCGTGTTGCATCCGTTGCGATGCGGGCCAAGCTTTGCGGCTTCCACTTCAATTTAAACGCGGGCGAAATGGAGAGCCTGACTGCGGTGTCGCTGAGTTGTTAGTGATTCCGGGTGGAGCAGGTAATCTACCTTGCTTTGGAACCTGTGGCTGCCCATCGCTACGCCAATGCCCACGACTTTGCCCACGACCTCACGCACCTCAAGGATGTGGAGATCGAAGGGGCCGCTCGGTCTCGCAACCTGAATAACAAGACCGCGATTTGGACGAGGAACATCTGGCTCTATGTTGTCCTGGCGGCAATTCCCATTCTTCTTTTTGTCCTGATGATGTTGGCTACACATCACGGATAGCCGCTTGGCCCGAACCAGGTTTCATTCAGGCACTGACTTGCTCCGCGTATCGGTCCAAATCGCACTCCGAAATGGACGGATTGAGGGGATCAGGTCAATGACTTCCCGGGTAGATTTTTGGGCGAGCCGGCCACAAATGATTTCAAGAGGATAAAGCTGTTAGGCGATTGGAATCCAGCAGAGCGCTTGTGCCGGTCCAAAAAACCCTCATTTCAAGCCCTAAAATTGACCAAAATCTGGCAAAAGGGGCTGTTTTTCGCGAAAAAACCGCCGTTTTTGAGGATTTGTGTTTACTGATCAGTACATATGCCTATTTTGTAAGGCGTTCATTCCATACGCCTTATGTAAATCCGCGCCACAAAAGTTCCCGGTTTTCCAGGGGGGGGGGTGGGTCCAGGCAAGATTCAGTTGGGTTTTCCGGAGAGTCTGGCCACCAGTCGGCTCGTCAGCCAGGACGCAAGGTCGGCGGAATGGACCGCGATTGCGCTGGAGACGGAGAGAGGTGGATCTTCCGGGACCGGGCTGGTCTTGAGGAGATCTTAGCTTTTATTGTGCGCTTTTGGTGCGTAATAGACTGCAAAGTTTCTGGAGATATTTTTGGTTGAGAATGATGGGTGGGGCGTTGGGCTGGTTGCGGGGTTTGAGAGATGCGATTGAATTTGCCTTCGAAAAAAGCAACCGCAGATCCCCTTCGACTACGCTCAGGGCAGGCTCTCCACTCCCTTCGGTCGGTCGGGATGACAGTGTCTTGTGGGGACGGGGCTGGCGGACACGGAATCCAGGGTGTGAGATGGATGCGGGCATTTGTTCCCATACAATGTGGTTTGGGAGCATGAACCGATGGCACACATGGTATTTTGCACGCGCAACAAGAAGGAGATGGAGGGCCTGGACGAGCCGCCCTTCGACTCAGAGTTTGGTCAGAAGATCTACAAGAACGTCTCAAAGCAAGCCTGGGGCGAGTGGGTGGAGCGGCAGAAGATGCTGCTGAACGAGTATCGGCTGCAGCCGTGGACGCCGGCGGCGCAGACGTTTTTGGTGGAGCAGATGGAAGAGTTCTTCTTTGGGACGGGCGGGGCGTTGCCGCAGGAGTTTGTGGCGCCGTCGCACTGATCGCATGATTCGGACCACGCTGGCGTTTGGCGCTGTTTGAGCAATAATGTGCCTGAGGGGCTCGCGGTGGTATGAGAAATACGACGTTTATCTTCGCATCTCTCTATTTTGTGCTCTGGACCTCTGGTTGTTCTCGTGGTGAGAATGCCTCCCTCCAGCAGCCCAAACCACGACAGGTCAGTGTGGCGTATCAACGATTTGTTCCGGTTTCCGCTCCGCAGGCCGGAATGACGGGGCTACCATGAAGTGGATTTTTCGCACTCGATACAAAGGCCGGCCAACTCTGCCTAACTTCTGCCATTTCCAGTGGACACTCGGCCGCGTACAAGGAGGGATTGCCATCCTGCTTATCGGTGATGGAACAATACCCTGATACCGAATAAAAACCCGCCTGCCAGCGCGGAGCTCTACAGTTCCTTGAGGTGTGGTTGAGGGGCCGCGGCACGATGCCATGGAGCGGATTTTACCGCGAATGAAGGACTCATGTGAGCTAGTGTTTTGGCCGCCTGAATTTGTACCATGTGCGGGTCTGGAGACCCGCACGACAGCCGGTCTGGAGACCGGCGCTACAGCTGCTGCTTCAGGCGGTCACGGACCTGGCTGTGCCCTCTTGGTTTGCCGGTGGGTTTTCGGGGTGGGGAGGGATTCTTTGGGCAAGAGGCTGATTTTTGGGTGGGGATGCCGATTTTTTGGCTTGGGCATCGGAGAAAAACGTTCCCTCGGGGGCTGAACAGGCTGCGGAAAAAGTCGGGTTTTGAGTCAAGATTCACAAAGAACATCCCTCGGGGGCTAAAGCCCAGCGTTTATTTTCAGCCACTTGCGGCACGGCTGAAGCCGTGCCCTTTCAAAACTTCGGCCATTTGGTAGTTTTTTCGCAGCCTGTAAAGCCTAATGGAATTCATTCGCCTTATTGGCACGACTGAAGTCGTACCCTGAAGAGAAACAGCTTCATCCAGTCCCTACGGGACGGAGTCAAAATGGGGGATTGCGGACCCCGGGTTGCACCCGGGGCTATTGTCACGTTCTCCCTCCGGGAGAGGCCGATTCAGCAGCAAACGGTACTTTCGCGACGCTGCTGGTAGAATGGAAGTTGCCGCATTGTGTGGCAAGTCGCCGCCGTGGCGTCCCCCAACCTGACCGCCCCGTGTGGCCTGAACAAAAAAGGAAAACTCCCTGTGACGCAGACGATACGCAATATCGCCATCATTGCCCATGTTGACCATGGGAAGACAACGCTAGTGGATGCCATGCTTCGGCAGTCCGGCACGTTCCGTGCCAACGAACAGGTAGCCGAGCGGGTGATGGACTCGAACGAACTGGAACGGGAGCGCGGGATCACCATCCTGGCCAAGAACACCGCGATTGTGTTTGAGGGCGGGAAGATCAACATTGTGGATACGCCGGGCCACGCCGATTTTGGCGGCGAGGTGGAGCGGGCGCTGAAGATGGTGGACGGCGTGATGCTGCTGGTGGATGCGGCCGAGGGTCCGCTGCCGCAGACTCGGTATGTGCTTTCAAAGGCGCTGGAAGCGAAGCTGAAGCCGATTGTGGTGATCAACAAGATCGATCGGCCGGATGCGCGTCCGCAGGAAGTGCTGAACGAGATTTACGATCTGTTTATCGATCTGGACGCGGAGGAGTCTCAACTGGATTTTCCGGTGCTTTATGCCGTGGCCAAGAACGGCCAGGCGACGCTGGACCCGGCGGTTCCGGGGACGGATTTGCAGCCGCTGTTTGAGTCGATTGTGTCGACGATTCCGGTGGCGACGGGCGACCCGGACGGGACGCTGCAGATTCTGGTGACGAATCTGGATTACTCGGAGTACTTTGGGCGCATTGCGATTTGCCGGGTGTTTCAGGGGACGCTGCACGCGGGCGACGATGTGACGATTTCAAAGCGCGACGGGACCTTGCAAAAGACGCGGATTACCAAGCTGTTTACGTTTTCGGGGCTGAAGCGGATTGAGACCACAGAGACCACGATGGGCGATATTATCGCCGTGGCCGGCGTGGAGGGCATCACGATTGGCGAGACGATTACGAGCGTCGAAAACCCTCAGCCGCTGCCGCTGATTGTGATTGACGAGCCGACGATTGCGATTCAGTTCAGCGTGAACAATTCGCCGTTTGCGGGGCGTGAAGGCCAGTATGTGACGAGCCGCAATCTGCGCGAGCGGCTGGAGAAGGAGCTGCTGACGAACGTGAGCATTCGCGTGGAAGACACGGGCTCGCCGGACACGTTCAAGGTGCTGGGGCGCGGCGAATTGCAGCTTGCGATTCTGATTGAGATGATGCGTCGCGAAGGCTTTGAGCTGAGCGTGGGGCGGCCTGAGATTGTGACCAAGACGGTGGACGGCAACCGCATGGAGCCGGTGGAACATTTGACCGTTGACGTGCCGGAAGCGTTCACGGGCGTGGTGATTGAGAAGCTGGGGCCGCGCAAGGGCGAGATGACCAAGATGCATAACCATGGGTCAGGGCGGGTGCGGATGGAGTTCCGGGTACCGAGCCGCGGGCTGATTGGGCTGCGCAGCGAAATGCTGACCGAGACGCGCGGGACGATTGTGATGAACGCGCTGTTTGACGGGTACATTCCCTACCAGGGCGAGATTCCGCAGCGGCCAACGGGTGCGCTGATCTCAGACCGGCAGGGTGTGACGACGACCTACTCGCTGAATGGATTGCAGGAGCGCGGCATTCTGTTTGTGGGCGCCGGCGTTGAAGTGTATGAGGGCATGATTGTCGGCGAGCATTCGCGCGATAACGATCTCGATGTGAATGTGATCCGCGAAAAGAAGATGACAAACATGCGGGCATCGAGTGCGGATGAAGCGATTCGGCTGGTGCCGGTAAAGGCTCAGAATCTGGAGCAGGCGATTGAGTTTATTGCGGAAGACGAAATGGTGGAAGTGACGCCGAAGTCGCTGCGGTTGCGCAAGAAAGTGTTGCAGATCAATCAGCGGCCGAAGCGGTGGCAAAAGGGCGGGGGCGAATAATCATTCTGAGGCTTTGAGGGATTGCGGGATGGAATTGAAGGCGATCAACCTGGAGGAGAAGCTGGGGCTCTTTACGGAGCAATGGGCTCCGCGAGTGATCGCCGAAATGAACGATTATCAGTTCAAGATCGTGAAGCTGCAAGGCGATTTTGTCTGGCACGATCACAAGGATACGGACGAGACTTTCCTGGTGATTGAGGGCCATTTGCGGATTGATTTCCGGGATGGGGCTGTGGAGCTTGGGGCGGGCGAGATGTTTGTGGTTCCGAAGGGCATGGAGCACAAGCCTTTTGCTGAGCAGGAAGTGAAGCTGCTGCTGATTGAGCCGCGGGGAGTGTTGAACACCGGGCATGAGGGTGGGGAACGCACGGCGGCTAACGATGTTTGGATATAGGTTTGGATTTATCGGGACGATTTAGGGATTCGACGGCGCCTGCTGCGAGCTTGGTCCCCTTCACGGTCGAAATCTAAGCGAATGAACACTGAGCTAAAAACTGAGCGGCTGGTTCTGCGGAGGTGGCGGGCTGAAGATCGCCTGCCTTTTCGAGGGATGAATGCGGACCCGCGGGTGATGGAGTTCTTCCCGGGGCTGCTGACGGCTGAGAAATCGGATGCGCTGGCGGGGCGGATTGAGGAACACTTCGACAGGCATGGATTTGGGCCGTTTGCGGCGGAATTGCGTGAGACGGGCGAGTTTGTTGGCTTTGTAGGGTTGATGGTTCCGGAGTTTGAGGCTGCCTTCACACCGGCGGTGGAGATTGGCTGGCGAGTGGCGTGGGAGCACTGGGGCAAAGGGCTGGCGACGGACGCGGCTGGCGCGGTGGTCTGCTATGCGTTTGATGTGCTGGGGCTGGAGGGGCTGGTTTCGTTCACGGTTCCGGGGAATATTCGGTCGCGGCGGGTGATGGAGCGGATTGGAATGACGCGCGATCCGCGCGATGATTTCGAGCATCCGGGGCTTCCGGTGGGGCATCCACTGCGGCGGCATGTGCTTTATCGGCTGCGGCGCGGGTAGCTCTTAGAGCCGACGCTTGGCTTCGAGCACGCGTTCCAGAGCTTCTTCTGCTGTAGCTCCAACTGACGACAAGTGGCCCATCTTTCTGCCGGGGCGGGGAGTGTGTTTTTCGTAGAGATGCAGGCGAACGCCTGGGACAGCGAGCGCGGAGACGAAGTTGGGTTCGCTTGATCCGTTGGCCCCGCTGAGCCAGACCTCGCCGAGCAGGTTCACGATGGCGCAGGGAGTGATGAGCGATGTATCGCCAAGCGGCAAATTGCAGGTGGTGCGGACAAGCTGCTCAAACTGGCTGGTGACGCACCCGCGCTCGCTCTGGTGATAGCTGTTGTGCGGACGCGGGGCGAGTTCGTTGACGAATAGGTCGCCGTGCCTGGTGACGAAGAGTTCAAGGCAAAGAAGACCTTCGAGTTTGAGGCGGGCAATGATATCCGCTGCGAGCGACTCAGCCTTGGCTTCAAGTTCCGCGGGGATTCCGGCGGGGAGTACGCTCCAGGCGAGAATCTGGTTTTCGTGATGGTTGCGGGCGGCGGGGAAACTGCGCACTTCACCGGATGGGTTGCGGGCAGCCATGACGCTGATTTCGAAGTCGAGATCGAGGGCCTGCTCGGCGACGCAAGGGTGCCCACCCAGGCTCAACCAGGCCGCATGGATGGATTCTTCTGTAGCTGCCGCGTCGAATCCGATGCGCGCCTGACCGCGGCCGTCGTACCCTCCACGGCCAATTTTGAGAAAGACGCGGCCGCCGAGCGCGGGCACTGCTTCCTGTAATTCAGACTCGCTGCTGACCACGCGGAAAGGGCCGACCGGAAAGCCCTCTTCCGCGAGCCAGACCTTCTGCAGGGTCTTGTCCTGGATGATGCGAATCGGCTCAACGCCGGGACGGAGCGGAGCGAGCTTTGCCACCTCGGAGAGAGCGTCAATGCCGATCTGCTCAATTTCCAGTGTGACTGCGGCGGCACCTGTGGCGAGGCGGCGAGCGGCCCGTGCATCGCTCCAACTGCCGACGATGGTTTCATCCACAACGAAGCTGGCGGGGCAGGCAGGCTCTGGGTCCATCACGCGAACGCGATAGCCCATGGTGCGCGCGGCCATGGCCGTCATGCGTCCTAATTGCCCACCACCAAGGATGGCGAGCAAGCTGCCGGGAAGGATGGCCGGGGGGATTTCGAAAGTGCTTTGACTCACCCTTGCAGCTCCTGATCGAGGCTCTGGTCAAGAACTTCCTGGGTGCGTGCACTGCGCCAGGCGGCCAACCTTTCATAGAGTGCGGCATCGTTGATGGCGAGAATCTCCGCCGCCAGCAAAGCCGCGTTGGCCGCTCCGGCCTTGCCGATGGCGAGTGTGCCGACTGGAACGCCCTTGGGCATTTGCACGATGGAGAGCAGCGCATCCAGGCCATTCAACTGCGTAGCTGCGACCGGCACGCCGAGTACAGGAACAAGCGTCTTGGCCGCCAGCATGCCGGGCAAATGCGCTGCGCCTCCGGCTCCTGCAATAATTACGCGAAGGCCACGAGCGCGGGCTGTTTGGGCGTACTCAAACAGGTGGTCTGGAGTGCGATGGGCGCTCACGATGCGCGCCTCGTGGGGAATCTCAAGCGCGCGCAAGATCTCGACGGCCTCAGAGAGGACTGCATAGTCGCTCTTGCTGCCCATCACCACGCCCACCAGCGGCTGTTCGTTCATAGGGTGATTATACGAGGGGGCCGGCGTAAGGGCGAACCAAATGCTCAGTTGCGCCGCCAGGCCTCAAAGGCAACCTCGATCACTGCGAATATCACGCTCATTGCCGCCAGAAAGCCTTTAGCGTGCTGCCAGTTTTGCTCGTGGCGCTCTATGCGCCGCTCAAGTTCAGCAATGCGACCGCCATTGCCGTCACCCATCAAATTGGTGATCTGCGTCTTGACCACACTCAGGTCGCTTAGCACCTGCGCTTCGAATTCGTTCATCATTCGCATTCACCGGACTCCATTTTCCGCTCTCTAAGGTTCTGCCGCTTACGATCCAAGCGGCAGATGAATGAACAACGCAGTCGAGAACTGAGAATAATTGGGTGGCGTTGCCCCGTCATACATGCGGATATAGAAACAGTCATCCGCAGTCTGGCGGGAGAAGGTCAAGTTGGGCACAGTGGCACGCATCACAAGCCCAGGGTCCTCGCCAGGCATAAAAGTGAAGTCTCTACGCCGTATCTCAAATCCGCCGCCAGTCGGGGGAGTTATCCCAGCATTCACCGTGATACTGTTCCCGCTAAGTGCGCTGACGGCAAGGCTGGACAAGTTAGCGAGCGGGTTAGGCGAAATTGGAGCAGGAAGCCATGTGTCGGCCGGCACCGTCGCGGTGGTCTTAATGGCCAGGTCATCTGCCCAGTCGTTGGCGAATTGGATTGCATACTCGACGAGGTCAGGATAACTTGCCCGGTAACTCAGCTTGACCGATCTGACAACGACCTGTGCGTTCAAGCTCATGGAAGGAGCGTTGAGCAGAAGCGCATCCCCCGGCCACACGTCCACAGTAAAGCTCACTCTGCTCCCGGAGTAGGTACCGCTCCAAAGTGCGCTCAGGCCCGCGGCAGCCTGCTGGATCGTCATTGCCGCGTTCAGGCAGTCCGCCGAACTACGCGGAGCTGGGCTGGTGACGGAACCGATCCATGAGGCGACGCATGGCGAACCGACCTCGGTGAGGGCCTGTTGACTGGCACTGTTGACCGCGCGGCCAACGGCCCGGCCAACAGTGCGATAACTCACCGCAATCTGCTCGCCGGCAACGGGGAGTGAGTTTCCAAAAAAGACCACTCGTCCCGCGCGCTCGACATGGCACTCCGCAGCCTCAGCCGTCGTCCCGACCCTGCGCGTGTAGGCGCCACCGGACGGAGGCGTACTGACCACCCAGCCTGATCCGAGATTGGTCAAGTTGATACCGCGCATTGTGCCAATCAGATTGATGCTGCTTGCGGCCACCGCTGTGCATGTTGCGGGGAGGCTGGAAATTGCGCCGTCATACAACGTGATCGGGATGCCTGCGACTCCGTTTACGAATTCCTGCACTTCAAGTTGCAGTTTCCCCGGACTCGAGCTTGACATGCCGCCAAAACTAATTGCACCGTCGTCTCCAAAGGAGCGATAGACCGAAAGCGTCCGTTCGCAGTCCGGACAATGCACTCTGGCGCGCAAGGTGTATTGATTGGCAGGGTTGACGGCATAACTCGCGCCTGCAACTGTCCCTTCAATGAAGGGCGTTAGTGTAACTGCTCCGGCCCCCTGCTGAGCCGTCACCTGAAATCCGGCAATGCAGGTTGACTGAGTATTCAGGCCTTGAAAGAACCCGGCGAGAATACCCGTGCTCCCTGGGGACAGGCTAACTCCAACAGCTTCAAGCAGTAAAGTTCCTCCCATTTCAACGGGGTCGATCCAACTAAGCACCACTTGCCCATCGATGCCATCCCCGCCTTCCATTGCAAGGCCGTTTGATCCTAGACTCAGATAGCCGCCCAAACCGGTGTTGGACCAAACAGACTGGTTTAGCACGGGCTCGTTGAAGAGCTCGCTGATGATCGTGGACCGGGACAACGGCGGAGCAAAAGGCTCAGCACCGAGGTAAAACTGAGTGGTAACTCCGTCCCCGAGAAAGTACTCTGTGACATAGGCAACGGGCTCCAACTCACCGCAGACAGTGACATCGTTGGCCAACGCGCGCTTGACTCCGGCGGAGAGGGAAAGGTTCGCAAGGCTGAGGCTTCCATCGGTTTCGTTGAGCGGATGCACGACGCTTTGTATGCTTGCTAGAGTCAGATTTCCACTTAACGCGCGATAGGCGGCGCGAGCTTGTCCGGCGGCCTGCCCCGCGCTTTTGCTCCAAGGGGCTCCGCATTCCGGCAGGAAGTTGTTGACGGGAACATTCAACGCGAGCGCTTGCGTCGAGAGCGAAGAAGAACCCGTATGTGTGACGAGCGCGGAGATCAGCGCGCCGGCCTCAACTCCTGTTGTTCCGGCGCTTGGAGGCATCAGCAATTGGTCAAGAAGCAACTCGTCGCTGACCGCCTGAATGGCTATGCGATAGCGAGGGCCGCTGATCGCAAGGCCCGCATACTCCGGCAAAGGAGTTACTGCAATATAGCCGGTGAAATAGATGGTTCCATCATCACCCGCGACTGCCAGGGCCTGGTAGCGCGATGGCAGTGCCAGCCCGCTGGCGGAAGGCAGTGTCAGCAACAACTGGCAGACGGAAGGCTCGTTCAATTTTCGCTCGATGGTCAGCGGATGCGCAGCGTCGAGCGCGGTCGTATAGTCCTGTCCCTGGATGGTGATCTTCATGATCTCTCTCTGATTACGTTGTGGTGTATCTAGACCAGCGCATTGGCTGCGGGCAGAAAACTTCGATAACACAGCACGCGCTCACCATCCAATGGGTCAGTTACCGGAAGTGCCAGGAACTGCGCGTTAAGCAGTACTCGTGCCGGGCCGGCCGGGTTCTTGACGCTAAGTGGGATAGCTGCTTCTTGTGCGCTCACCATCGTTTGCAGACGCGGATAGTGAAAGAGGATCCGCTCCCCTTGAGATCCCTGCATGACAAAGAGAGCCGACCACTCTTGATAGAAGCTGCCGCCCTCTCGGTCGACGAACCCTGTAACTGCCTGCATCTTTGACCCTGCGGTCGGAATGCCCGCAGGCAAGGGCTGAGCGAGTGTAAGTCCAGTCGAGTTGACGGCGGAAACCAGGGCAACGTTAAAGGTGACGCGCCGAATGTAATCCACATCCGCGAGCGGCTGTCGCAGGTAGGCGCCCGAAATCGGAGCGCCAACAAAGCCAGTCTCCCCGCAGTAGTCGTTATCCAGTGCGACGAGGGACCCGGCCGCGAACTTTGCCAAATCACTTGCTGCCAGCATCACCGAAGTGGCCGTGGACCCACTCTGCACGCTTACTGCGGACGCGGCCTGCGCGCCTGCGGCGAGGGCGGTGGCACCAGTGGCAGACGCAAGCAGGTTCATGTGCTGTGAGCCCGTGGCGAGCGCCATCGTAAGCTTTGTCCAACTCAGGAACTGCAGGCTTACCTGCGCGTGCAATGTCTCCCGCACTTGCTCAAGCGGAGCGGCCGGAATACCCGAATATAGAGGTGAGGTTTTGCTCGCGGACTTGCGGCTGAAGTCCTGAATCCAGCCGAGATCGATCCACGGCGAAGGTGGATTGTCGAGCGCGAAGGTCCCTTGCTGCGTTGGATCGAAACAAGTCGGTGCCGCCGTAACACGGTTAACCGGCGCAAAGTAAGCTCGAACGCGCCGAGCCACTGGAGCCGGAGCAGAAAACCAGGTAGCCGCCATCTATTCCCCCTCCTCCATGTAGCTGTAGACCATTAACTTCGCGGATCGGCTTAGTAGGTCGCGCTGTGCGACGATCGGCGTAAACGACGGCTCATCCCAGAACACCTGCGTCAGCATCGCGGTGGGTGGGGTCGCCTTGTAACTCAATTTGGGTGTGTGGAAGGGTTGCAGGATGGCCATAAGCTCCTCGTCCATCTCGCTTAGCGACCTGCCCCGATCCAAGCCGCCGAAACTCTGCGTTCCACAGGTCTGATATAGAATCTCGCACTCTCCGGCGGTCATCGCCGAACTTAGGTCCAAGTCTGTTCCAAGGCCCAGCCAGCGAAGCACAAACACGTCATTGGGAAGCTGATTGAAAGGTGCTTCGGCCTCTTCGACCAGAATTCCAGGGCGCACGGCTCCGCGCAGGAGGATGGTCCTTTCTGGATTATTGGTGGCGAGCCGCCCGCGCAACGCCATATAGAACGAGTCTCTCGTATTCTGCATGCGGTGTAACTCCCTGAAACCGGATGAACCTGTGTTGTGGTGCGGCCAGAGCACTCAAAGCGCAACGCGCAGAAGGTGACAAGGACCCAAGTGGCGTGTATTGTTCAGAAGCAGTGTCGCTCCAGCGCGTGAAATTACCGATGGATTGACTCGTCAGACAGCCTGCTGACGTGCTTCCCGAAGAAGCATGCGGTAAAGGTAGACTCGCCCAAACGCTTCGTTGGAGGCGACGGACTCGATCAGGTAATCCTGCCCGGCAACTGTAACTGACAGGCTCATTGCAAACAGCGACTGAGCCGAAGCGAGGTCAAGAGCACTTACCTGCTGTTCCACCCCTGTTGCGGAAACTAGCAACTCCCATTTGGAAGCTCCACCTTCCTGCCATGTGGGTCGAAGCTTGCGCATAACTACCGGACTTATCACCACATCCGCAAAGGTGGTTGAGACCAATCCGACTTCCGATTGGCTGGTGCTTGTGTTTGTCCCGGTTACGCGCAGCAGGGCCGTAGTTCCTGCCACGCTGCGCAGCAGGGCATCGGCCAGCATCTGGGGCGCTCCCATCGGGTTCCGCGGCGCCGTATCGCTCATCGTTCACCCCAGCCTGTTCGCAACGTAGGGACTCAGCCAAACCTGCACTGTTTCGTCCACCAGCGAACTTGAGAAGTACTGCATCTGCATTGTGTCGATCTTGGTCTTGCTGGCATTAAGCGCCGGCGTCGACTGCGCGTTGCGGACGATCTGCGCACACGCCGTCTTTACATCGTCGCCAATGGTCGTCAGGCCTGCGGTATAGGTTACCGCGACTTCGTTATAGGGCAGACCCAGCACATTCCAGGGAAGGGCCAGCTCACCCGTGCTGGGGTCGAAGTCGACGGTGTTGGGATCGATCGCCGTCCACTGTCCGGGCAGCGAGAAGGCGCTTGCAATCTCGAAAAGGCCTTGTGCCGGCATCTCGCCCCGGCGAGGCTGTCCGTAGCGGCCCTCAATACTCACCATGGGCGTTGTGGCTGAGCCCAGCGGCGCCAATGGCAGATAAGTCAGCCGCACAGTCTGTGCGCCCCTGGTCATTCGCAGCCGCTCTGTGTACTGGATGACATTCAGGTCTGGCCGCCTGCAGTAACTGTTGATCAATGCCGTCGCGGCTGTAATCCAGTCCGCCGTTGTTCCAGCCGGCAATCCATAGTTCGGGTAATCCACTGGCTGCAGATATGCCATAAGACCCTTCCTTTATGTGTCAGTGATCAGTGGTCAGTGATCAGTGGTCAGAAAAAATATGGCAAACAGCGAACAGCGGTCAGTTGTTCATGTGCACTGACCGCTGTCCACTGATCGCCTCCTTGCCTACCGGTCGACAAGCACCTGATAGTGCGCGTAGTTGGCGCCCTTCACAACAGGAGCGCCGAACTTGACCGCGACATACTGGTGGGTCAGTGAGTTCGGCATCCCCAGCTGGAAGATGCGCGGTGTGGGGTCGCCGAGCCAGTGGTACTCGATCAGATCCTCGGTAACGATGTAGGCGGGCAGCACTGCCGAGCCCGATCCAGGAATGCCGGTGTAAGCCAGGCTCCAGTCCGGAATCAGCGGTAAGTCGCCGGCCTGCGTCGAAAGCATCTTCACGCGGATACCGCCAGTGATGTTATCGGTATTCAACACCACGTTGAACTCCGACTTCATCTCCCGGTCAATCAGGTCGAGCAACACTGGATTGGCATAGATGGCCGTGGGTCGCACATAGTAGCCATTGTTGGCCACCATCTGCGCCACTGCCGACTTGAGACCATCCACGATTGATGCTGTCGTGCCAATTGAGACGGTCTGACCGCCGGCTACAATCTGCGGAATCACGCCCATATACTGCGTCGTTGTAGGCGTGCTCAGGCTGGTGTCGTTGCCGTTCCACAGAGCCACATCGTGCGCCACCATCACGCCGCTCACTGTATCCACCAGGTCTTTGGCTTGCAGATACGCGAACTGCTTCTGCTGGTCGCCCAGTTCAATGTCGAACAGGTTGTAGTTGATCTGCGAAACCAGTGCCTTCAACGGGACACTGCGCTCCACACGCGTAGGGCTCACCACCGTGGGCACGATGCTGCGTGGATTGACGAAGCCGGCCGAGCCCGGATTCGGAATTGCTGTTTCCTCGAAGAAGCGCGACGGGTGTCCGGTGGCCGGAACCTGCTTGATGCGCTGTCCGAAGGGGCTGGACCGCCGGCAAATGTCGAAGATCTCGGTCTGATACAGAGGAACTTCAATAGCGCCCGGCCCAATGTAATCTGCTGCCGCGTGAATATCTGCAAAGGTTGCGTTCATAGGCTTTCCGCCCCCTCCATGGGGCCGTTTCAGCTGCTAGCGTTTAGCTCTTAGCTGCTAGCTTGTAAGCGCCGGAAACCGGCATTGGTTGCATTTCATCCGGCTAGTCACGATCCGAAAATTCTCATGACACCGTCTACGCGCCGCATGTTACGAGGCATCGCAAAAATGACTCTGAGCTAGTAGCTAAAAGCTAGAAGCTGAGAGCTGCTCTTAAGCGATTGCGCCCGCGCGCAACAGCTGAGTCTTCACCGCGATACGCTGCTCCAGGCTAAGGCCTGACAACGCCGCGTCCAGCGCCCGCACATCCACCGGCCCATCGCCGATTCCGTGCTTGGCCAGCATCTCCGCGGTGGATGCGGGGACTGTCCGGCGCTGCGGGCTGGCAATTGACGGTGCAGCCGACGCCTTCAACTCGCCCAACTCTCGTTCCGCGGCAGCCAGTTTCTCCGCCAGTTCGGCCTCTCTTCGGCTCTGTTCCACCGTCGCCGAGATCCGTTCCACTTCTCCGGTCAAATTGCTTTGTCTTTCCTCCAGCCAGCTCAGCGTCTTCTCCATCAGGGTCGTCGCCGCATCCAACCGTTCCGATAACTCTTTGTGTTCGATTTCCATGCCGGTCCTTTCCTCTTTGCCGTAGGTGTTGCGTGAAACTCACGTTAGCCTGCACAGCAAAAGAGGCTCCGCCATGCGGAACCCCTTTTGCTGCGCACGCTAACTACCTCGCGCGGCCTGCTAACTCGCCATGCGAAAGCTGGTTGCCCGGTATGCCGCCTTCTCTCTCAGCAGAATCGCGGCCCCGGTAAACGTGACGCGGGTCAGCTTCCAGACCTCTGCCCGCAAGTCTTCCACGCGCGCATCGGCCAGTTCGTAGCTCATGCCCATCACTTCAGGCGCATGCGCCTTGATGGCTTTGGCGACTTCTGGAAAATCGCGCGCATAAAGATATCCCCGCACCACCAGCCGCTGGCCGATGACATCTGCCTCGGTCAAGAGCCCGATCTTGCGCCGCGCGTCGTGGCCGTCCCATCCCGGTCGGTAGTCCACTGCCATGCCCAGCAAAGAGGGCAGTGCCTTCTCTGCCGCTTCGCGCGTCAGCATCACTTTATGCCCGCGCGCTCCAGCCGGCGGCTTGTCGCTGGCCACGTTTACCACCGTCAATACCCCTTCAAACGGAACCCGGTTCGGGTGCCCGTCCACATGGGGAAACTTCACTGCCATTGCTTCCAGTCGCATACGATCTCCGCTCTTTAAGTACAAGGGACTGAGGGACCAGGGACTAAAGGGACCAGGGACTAAAGAGACTAGGGTTTGGCGATTAGGCAACACGCTCGACAATCCGCCGAGTGTGTTGATTCCGTCGTCCGATAACTTCATCCCCAAGAGCCGATGGTCTTTCAGCACTTAGTTCCTACGTCCCTAGTCCCTCAGTCCCTGGTTACTTGCTTCCCCCGTTAACTGCACCGCGCCATCCTGGCCCAGCGGTCCCAGCCCACGCATGGCGCGCACCTCATTCACCGTCAGCACCCCGGCCTGCAGCAACTGCACCTGCACTGCCAACTCGGTTTGCTCATCCCGCGCATTGAGCTCGTTGAAGACAAATTCAAACTCCCGCCATCCAATACACTTGCCAAAGAGATCGCGGGTGATATGCCCGGCCAACAGCATTGCCAGCGGCGAGATTGCCCCGCGAAATGCCTCATCGGTCATCTCCGACGCCGTCGATTGGTTGACGTCGGCCTCCAAGCCGAGCATCAGCGGCGGCAAACCAAATGCATTGGCCACCATGCGGATCAGAAACTCCTGCCAGGCAAGGCGCAGATCGGCATCCGTCCCCTGCGCAAAACGCAGAACCTCAGGCTTCTGTTGCGTCGAAATCAGCGGCACCCGCCCCGTGCCCTCAATCTCGTCCTGCCACCAGCGAATCAGCCGGTCGTGCTGCGTAGGGGTGGCTTCATTGATCCAAAGCGCGTATTGCGCTACAGCATTGGCGGCCAGCTTGCCCGCAAATCGATGCGCGCTGAGAAACTGATTCACCGTCTCAAACGCAACCTCCAGAGGGCCCAGCCCAAAGGGAGTAAAGCTGCGCGGGTTCATGCGCACATACATCAGTTGGTCATCGCGCAAACTCACCGCGCTCGACTCCAACTGCCCCGGCAAAGCCTGCGCATAACGTGGCGTCTCCGGCTGTCCGTCCCAGCCTGCGTTGATCCGTATCGAAGCCCCATCCACCGGCCACAGCATGGCTGGCCGGTCCGGGTCGCCCGTCGGCTCCATCTCAATTGCGCCAAAGCCGCCCGTCAACGCATCTTCAATCGCTTGTTCAATCAGCGTCCGAAAACTGTCCACCGCATTCGGCTCTTCCAGGGTCCGCCGTAGCGCGCGCAGCTTGCGTTCCGCAAAGACTACTTCCCCTGCCCGAACCCCGCGCCGCACCCGAATCTGCCAGTCCATCGCTGCAATGCGGTCCTTGATGACGTTCATGGCTCGGCGAACCACCGGCGTCTCCGCAAACCGGCGCAGGTTAGCCGGCGTCGGCTTGGGTAGCAACCGTCCTGGAAACTGCACCGGACTCAAGATAGCGGGCAGAGCCAGCGTCTTCCGCTCCACCCCCGCTGTGGCAGCGCCAGCAGCCAGGTCGCTGTTCTGCCCGCTTCCGATGGCATGCCGCCATATCTCCCGCAACTGTTCTGTGACCCTCACGAATACCTTCCTTTTTCCGCTGTCCCCAAAAATAAAAAGGCACAGCCCCGGAACGGGCCATGCCTTCTTTGTTTCCAAGCTCACAGCTCAGGGCTGCCAGCCAAACGTGTCGACTTATCCGCTCTCACTTACAAGCGGCTAACTCATAAAACCAATCCTACCCGAACGGCCGTTAATTGCCTGCAAACATTCGCAAACTATTTTCAGAACTATAAGCTGCTCATTCCAAGCATGTTGCGGTGTAACTTGCAGCCAGCTAGTTCAGAGCCCAGGTTGACTTCCTCAAATCCGCAGTTCCCGGCGTGCCGTTTCCGCCACCCGTCCCAGGTCGGAAGTGGTCATTACCCTGATCTGATTCTCTTCCATCGTCTCCACCCCGAAGCGATACATCTCCAGCCGTTCCGGCTCCTCGGCCGTTGCTCCCAGCTTTGTGGCCGGCTCAATGATCGCCGTCAGCTCCAGTTGGGCTTTCTCGATCCGTTCAACGCCGGCGCGCAAACTGGCCGCCGAAAATGCAAGCACCTTGGCCATCTCCACACCCGGCTCCAGGCTCACCGCATGGAACATGCGTATCAGTCCGTTGGGCCGATAGCCAATGTCGATCTTCAGTGGATCTCCCGGCCGCGTATACTCCGACGCCGCAATACGCTTGCGCAGCAGATCCCAAACCCCCGCGTGCTCAAACTCACTGCGCATCCGCGCCTGGATCGCCGCCCGCCCGCTCAGCCGCGGAACGCGCTCCCTCGGTGGCGGCTCCACATATAGCCGCATCAGCTCTTCCATCCCTGCCGGCAGGCTCTCCGCCAGGTAGGCCTTGGCTTCGGTCATCTGCACGCTCAGCGAAAGCGACTCCTTCAGCAGCCGCATCAGGTTGCCGTCCGGCTCCGCCTGGAAGCGCAAACGCAGCTCGCTCTCCATGCCTTCCAGCACCGCCGTATCGGCTTCCGGATCGAGGCAGCGTACGCGCCGCCAGTCGCGCGTAAACTGGACCAGCGCCGCCGCGGGACGTGCGCCTGCCGGGCCGCCCTGCTCCCGCAGAATCACGCCGATATGCACATACTCGTTTCGCACCGCATCCGAAACATACCGGAGCAGGTGAAACTCGCATGCCCGCCGCTCGTTCCCGTTGCTCATTTCACGTCCGTCGCCCGCTTTGGTCCTTCATGGCTTGCCGCAGTTGTTCAAGCCTGGCCGCGGCCCTTCAAATCCTGCTGAAATCCTTCGCGCAAGGGTCCTCATATCCTCCCCCTACACGACTCTTGACGCAATCTTAGACTCCCACCGCATCCCCTTCCAACCATCTTCCCCAATTTTCTTCCCCGCCTCACCCCATTTGGGAAACGGCTTCCGGTCCGACCTCCCAAACGCCTCAACTGCATCTCGAATCTTGCTTCGTCGCGCCAGCAGCTTCTCCACCAGCGATTCCATCTCCGCAATATCTCCGCCGTACCACTCTGGAGGAACCTCGCTGGCCGCTGCCCACACCGTCTCTGCCGGCATCGTCTCCAGCCGCGTCAGCCATGGTTCAAACGAATCCCATCCGGCAATCTCGCGATACACATCGTTGCGGTAGTAAACGCCGCGCAACGGGATATCCTCAAACCTCCACTCCCCGGCATGAAAGCAATATCCATAGTCGATAAATACCGCCCGGTAACGCCGCTCGCGTTGCTTGCGTGTGAACACCGCCTGCCGGCCGTTGGCGTTTCCGGTCCACTTGTCCAGCGCCAGAATCCCCGCGAACTCGGCCAGGTTCTTCACTTCGGCCAACTGTTCTTCCGGCAGGTAGTCCACCACCTGCCCCGGCATCAGCCCGCCCACAAACCGCGAACCAAACTGCAGCCCCGGCAAGCATCGCACCCGCGTGCGCCCCAGGTCGATCTCCAGCTCCGGCGTATGCTCCACCAGCCAGCTTGAGACCTCCACCAATTCCACCTCGGGCGCCGTCAGCCCCGCCGCCAAAGCCAGCCGCGAAGCAAGAAACTCGTTCGCCAGCACTCGTATGTGCTGCGGATTATTCTGGAACTTGACCACGTAAATCTGGCCATCCGCACCCAGCATCAACTGGCCCTGCGCCCCGCCCCGCATCCGCCGGATATGCTGCACAGCCAGTACCGCCAAGTCCGCCCCCGAAATGAAAAGATTCTTACTCGAATTCTAAGCGTTCGGGCCAAACATCGGCCTTCGCAACAAAGAAAGCCCGAAGCTCTCGGCCAATCCCGAACCTCGCAGCTGAGTCTACTAACCCCTGGTCCCTAGTACCGTGTCCCCTGAAGCTGTAGCTGTCGTGCCGGTCTCCAGACCCGCGCATGCTACAAATCCAGTCGGCCAAAACACTAGCCCCTGGCCCCTGGTCCCTATTCCCGATTCCCTGTTCCCACCATTTCCGCCCGCGCCCCCAGCCCGATGGCCATCGCCATCACCCGGTCGTCATGCGTCCCCGCCCGCGCTCCTGACCCGCCATTCGCCAGCCGCACAAACGTTCTGCATTCGCCCAGCAGCCTTCGGCTCATAAAGCGATCCGGCTGTTCCACCAGCGCCGCCCCCAGTCTGCTCAGCACCGCCGGCCGGCTCACGGACGTAGTTAACCACCCCGCCTGCCCCGCCTGTGCGTAAATCCGCCGGTACCCGCAAACTGTATCCGCCAGCGCCAACACCCCGCTGCCATGATTGTTCCGCTCCACCACCAGCCAGGCGCCGTTATATTCGCTGGCCAGCTCCGTCACCAGTTGCGCCAGCTCCAGCCCGCCCACATGCCCCGCGAACTCAGCACACTGCATCCCCGTCTCCAAGTCCAGCACCTCCGCGGCAGAGTAGTCGCCCTCGCTCCCGCCCCCCGCCGGATCCACGGCAACAATGTACTGCCTCCCAGGCAGCGGCGGCAGCCAAATCTCCAACTCGCCATTTCGGCGCGCCTGCTGCGGCTCCGGAGCGCGCAGCAGGCGCTCCTCAATCGCCGCCAGCTCAAACACTGAATCCCCGCTGGCCAGAAAACACCTCTCCTCATCCTCGGCAAACTCCTGCATCGCCAGTCCGCGAAAATTCGCGCGAATCCCCCGCCGGTAGCCTATCTGTTCCCGGTCCAGCCGGTGCCGCGCCATCAGCGCCCGCTCCTCGTCCGTCAGGCTACCCTCCGCCACAGCCTCCCCCCGGTAGCGCTGTTCCATCCACCAGGGGAAAAAATGCCGCACCATCCCCGTCTCGCCCGCCTTCTGCCACTCCTCGTGGAAACACCCCCCAACCCCATCTGGCGTCGATTCCAGAATCAGCTCCGCCCCCGGAGCCATCGAGGCCCGCAACCCGGCCAGTATCTCCCCCGGATCGCCCGGCCACCGCGCCAGCTCCGAGCAGTGCAGGTTCTGCACTGTCAGCCCGCGTCCGGCATTGCGATCCCCGGCCGAAACCACCCGGTACTGCGAGTCCATCTCCGGAAACACAATCTGCCGCACGTTGGCCCTTGATGTCTTCAACGGACCCTCGCGCAACTCATCCGGCAAACAGTCGATAAAGCGATGGACAATTCGGAAGATCTCCTCAGCCGACTCCTGTGTATGCGCCACCTGCAGCGTCAGCGTTCCCGGCTGAGTAATCGTCTTCAGAAAAAATCGCGCCGCCGCCCACGTCGTCAGACCCATCTGACGAGCCTTCAGCACGATGTTCCGCTCACCCCGGCGCCGCTCAAATGCCGCCTGTGCCGCATTGGCCCTGAGCGGCGCCGTCCATCCCTCCCGCGTCCTTACCCGCAGCAGCATTTCGGCCAGCGCCATCGCAACCGTGTTTCCCTCCAGGCTTGCCGGCCGTTGATCGAGAAGAGTTCCAAACCGCACCATCTCCTCGCGGTCCAGCCACTCCAGCGGCATCGTCCATGCCTGCCCCGCACCACTGCTGTCTTCCTTAGCCATCGCCATCCTGACCCAATCCAGCCCTTCCCAAATCCATGCGGTTCTACTGGCCCAAATACTCAAGCCGGACGTGCACCGCGTACTGCATTGCCGTCGCTCCGCTGCTTGCGTAGCTCCCGCATGAGTACGATATCGCCGTCCCGGCCTTGGCGTTGAAACGGTACGAACCTTGCGACTGAGTTGTACCCACAACATTTCCAGTGCTTGTGGCCGACGCCTGTTCATAAAGACCTACACTGGTGTCGGCATCGGTGAAAGTTACACCGCAGTTCGGCAGTGTGGACGATGTACTTGCCGCTGTGGTGACGATCGCCTCCGCGTCGAGTATGTACACCCCGGCCAGAGCCGAAGATACAAGAGTGGTTGCACCGATGCTGGCTGTTTGCCCAGCCAGGTTGGCCTTTGCAACCTGGCCCACCATCATGTTCACGTTGACATCCGGGAAAGTTACGGTGCGAGAAGCAGTGAATGCACCACTCATAATCAGCGAGTAGAGATTGCTCCCACTCTCCGTAATTGGAAAGCTGACACTCGGTTGTCCCGCTCCACTGTACCCGAATGCGAGCATGGAGGATGGGTTGGTTCCCGTTCCGACGACGCCCTGCAAAGAATACTGAACCTGTGCGGAGCTGGAACCGTTCCAATAGTTCCCCGTCAGTAAGATCTCCGGCGGGTTGTAATTGTTCGTCGCCGTTGCCGGCGTCGTATTGACAAAACCCAACCCCTCGCCGTTCGGGGCATGGGATGAGTTCTGCCAGTAAAAACCCAACTGGTCGTAAGTGTTCGCATCTGTGTTTGTCTTGATGGTTACCGACTCTTGCTGGCCACCCTGCCATGACAAGAGTTGGAGAGGAAACGATCCCGCGGCATTTGCATTGGTAGGATTGTTTATTCCCATGGCAAGTTGCTGGAAAGGTGTCGATGCATAACTCATAGGCCCTGAGGTCGGTGTCGCCGCGGTGGTCGAGCAGTTAGTCATCCCAAATGCATCTAATCCAGATGGGGATGCCGCTCCCGCATCCATAACTCCGGTACTGGTGCTGAACAGGTGAAAGTCTCCCCATACCTGCTTGTTCGGGCACGATATGCCAAAGAACTTCGTGTCAATTGCGGCAGGGGAAAGATAGGCAAACGACGACCCCTTGCCGCCTTGTCCGTAGTAGAAACTCATACCATTGAATGTGGTCCCCGCGCCGAGTTCGTTGATGCAGTACTGCCACGGACCGTCGCATTCTCCTCCAAAGAACTGGGAAGCACCATGGTCTTCGTAGTCAATCTGCATCCCGTAGCTGTGCATGTCGTAGTATTTGTTGCTTCCAGTGCGCGCGCCGGCAACAAGAAAAGGTCCGGCAATTCGGATGTCGTCAAGCGTGCTGTCTGAGACCCAATCGTCGCGGAAGCCATAGCTTACGTTCGACGTGAACTGAATCTGCGCGTCGAGTACACCTGTGCAGGTCCCTGCCCCATTGCCGGTTATGGTGTAGCCGGTGATGGTGCCGCTCGTGCCGCCGCTCAAGGTAACGGTGGCTGTTGGCATCGTGGTGCATGGAACATTCGAGGACGTGCCATGGCCAAGGAAAAAGACAGATGGAACGCCGCTGTAGTAGCTCGCCGTGCCGCTGACAGCGAGCGCCGTCAGTGAGCCGCCAGTCACCGTTGTAGCTACTGTGTCATTCGTCCCGCTCCATCCTCCCTGGTTATACATTGAGATAAAGAAGTCTTTGAAGTTGGACTCATAACCATAGCTGTAACCGCCCCAGCCAGTGCCCCCGGAGCCGGATGTGTCATTCGGATCTGAGAATGCTACGAGGTGGTCAATCGCTGTGCCGTCGTTGGCGTGTTCACAGGAGATATGCTCGAATGTGGATTTCGCGAACCCAAAGATATTCATGCACGCTTTGGCATTCGAGAGAGCGATGATAGACACATTGCGAATAAAGAAAGAAGGCCAATTACCAGCCACCACCGCATCGGGTTGATAGATCACAGCGGAGTTGGCATTCGCGTTGATATTGCCTTGCTGGTAGATGATCGTGTTGGCGACTTTGGAATTAAAGCCCCACATCGATGTGCTCTTGCCTTCAATACTCAAGGTCACACTCCAGATGTTGCTTGGAAGCGTAATGCCAACATTGGTGTAATAGGTTCCCGTGCCCAACTCAAGCACAGCGCCAAGATGGTTCGTGTTAATCCACGCCTCTGCCGTTGCCACCGCGCAATCGAGCTGCGTCGTGTAAGACGTGCTGGCAGTCGTACCCGCCGTGGTATTCCACGCGACCGTACAAGATAAAGGGAAGCCATCGGCGTAGAAAACGCTCCCGATCTGCTGCGGTAACACACTCAGCGCAGAGACTGTTCCCCCGAAACTGCCATTTGCCGACACCTGAACACCGTTCGCGCCATCTGATGTCATCCCCGCAATTGCGGGCTGTGCGCCAAGACTGGCCAGCGCCCCAGCGGCAGTCGAAGCTCCTGTTCCGCCCGCCGACATCGGCACCTGGTTCATTCCCCCGATCGATGTCCCGTTCGCGGTGTAGTAAGCAATCTGGCCGCCGTTGGCTGAACCCACCGATCCACTGCCCCCTGAACCGCACGCAGAACCCGTATTCGTGATATACCCCGAGTTATCGATTTGCATGCAGTTATGACCGCTGCTCGCCGCAAGCCCCGGAAACTTGATCGCCGTCGCCCCCGTAAAGCTCGCGTACAACGCACCGCTGTTACCGCCGTAAATGTTGAATCCCGCGCCCGAACCGCTTTCGTAGTTCACCCGAACCACGCCGGAACTGTTCGACGCGTTCACATAGGTGTCGCCACTATTCGAACTCTGGTAGGCCTTGAAGCTGTCCAGTCCCCCAGGCGCTGAGTTAAGCGCCCAGTTATTGCTCGCGTCCTTCACCATGTACCATTGGCTGTTCCCGTTCCAGTCCTTGTATGTGAAAGACCCCTTCTGGCTCGCGCTCAGGCCGGGCCACAGGTAATAGTCCACCTCCGCATCTGCGTTGTTGCGCACCGTCATCGTCCCCGTCGATTGCGAAGTTCCACCCACCAGCAGCGTGCCATTCAGCTGTCCATCGCCCAGGTTGTCGATCGTCGCCACTGTCGACGATGTCGCGCCGCCCGAGCCGAAAATCACGCCGCCCGTGCCCGCGCTGCTCGATCCATTCAGAACCACCGCGCCTGTCCCGGCAGCGTTGATTACTGTCTGGTTGTTGCTGCTCGATTGCCCGTTGTTATACTGCCCAATCGACAGCCGGTTCACGTTATTCAAAAGATCCTGCACCTGGTAGAACTGCTCCCCAGCCGTCGCGTCCGTGTAGCCTTCCAGCCAGCGATATCCATAGTCCGTCTGGATCTCATTCATCAACCCGCGTTCGTTTCCCTTGCCGATGCCCAGCCGATAGTGATTGGTTACCGTCGCATCTTTCTGGCTGCCATACCAGTCACCGTTCATTCCGTTGAAGGTGCGGTGGAAAGTGTCAAGAAAGCTGTTGCGCGTTCCGTTGTCGGTCAGTTGCCCGGTGAACATTGTCCCGCCGGTCATCCAGTTGTTATACGAGCTGCCTGGGTCGGCAACAACCTGGTTCGTCGAGTTCTCATTGCGCAGCCCCACGATTGTGTTGTTCTGCGCATTCGCGCCCAGATGCAGTGCTGTTCCACATCCCTCCACATCGCCGCCCGTAAAAGTGTTGCCGTCGCCTTGTTGCAGGTTGATGCCGATGGTGCCCGCAACCGGGCTCCCCGCGCTCATTGGGCAGTCGATATGCATGCGCACAAACGTGCTGGCGTTCAACCAGTCGGTCGTTGCCGCATTCGCCGCCTGGTGCCCAATTGCGTTGATCGCCGTTTCGAATCCGCTGAACTGATCTCCGTAAAAGCTGCCGCCCGTATAGTTGCCGGTCCCGTCCAGCGTCATGCCCGTCTGGTTCGCGTTGCCAAGAAAATACAGCCCCTCCAGGCTCAGTTCCTGCGTGCGATACGCTATCAACCCCGTCGCTGCGGCGCTCGTCGATGCCGTCGTGTTGATCACCACGTTGTCCATGTGAAAGCCCGCCGTGTCCAGCGCATAGCCCGGGTCGCCCACCTGCACCATCGCTCCGGCTCCCGAGTAAAGAAAAGCGGTCCCGCCCTCGCTCCCGCTCGCCGTCGACCCGCCCCGCAATGCGCATCCCCGCAATGACACATTCCTGCTTCCAGCGCTAATCACAATCTGGTTGCTCGTTGCAATCGTGGCGCAAGGCAGCAGCACAGTGCTGTTGGCCGTTGAAACAGTCACGTTCGAACCCATCGACTGATTCCCGCTGAAGTCGCGCGCATCGCATGTGCCGCCATATGTCGTGCTCAGCGCGCCCAGGCATGCCTGCAGCTTGGCGCCAAAGTCCGCGCCCGCAAACTGATCCACCGGCAGTGCCGAACCGAGTGAGCTATTCGCAACCAGCGCCGCATACGTTCCCCCACCGGGCAGATTTCCGCCTCCCCCGCCAAGCCCCGTGCCGTTATTCTGCGAGTTCGCCGCGTTCCAAACCGTATAGCCCCCATTGCCCTTCAGCAGGTTGCCCGCAAAGAACGTCATGTTCTGCCCGCCAATCAAGTTCACCGGTGCCGCGGTATCCCAGCTTCCGGCAACATTCAGACTGGCAGTGGTTGTCCCCGAGCAGCCTACCCCGCCCTGCTGCACGCTCACCGCCCCAACGCTCCCATTGCTCGTCACGCTCGCCAAGGCCTGCGCCGTGCAACTGCCGCTGAACTTCAGCGGTACCTGCGTCCCATACGGGTCAAGCCCCAGACCATGTTCCGCGCCCACCGTCACGCTCGTAACCGCCCCACCCGCCGCGGCTACCGTAAGCTGCGGCTGCACCGCGTTCCACGTCGGCAGAACCACCGCGTTACGCACCGTCCAACCCTGGGCCGTGCCGCTCAAATCAAGCACCAGCCCTGTCGGCGCCTCGCCTGTTGCCGCTGAGTTCGCAGCCATCGCCACCACGTTGTCCAGCACATTATTTGAGCCTGCCGTCGCCGTAAACGCGTGTGTCGCGGAGATGGTAATGTTCTCCCACCGGTTGCTGTCGGAGTTCAAACCCGCCGGCACCGCTCCCGGCAATGCCGGCAGTGCAATGCCCGTGTTCAGCCCGCGAATATCGATGTTGCGAAACTCGCTCCACTGCGGCCATTGCCCCAGATAAAGTCCGCAAGTGTGCGTCGAATGGGCCCCCGGATACTGCGCAGCCATGGGATCGGTCCCCGTCGCGGCAATCTCCACATTCTCAATCTCCGCAACCCGCAACCCATTGCCACCCGCGCCCGTTGTCGCCGGCATGGCGATCGCGCAGTTGCCCACTGACCAGGCCGGCCCAGTGCCCGCCGTCCCGCTAAGCCCATTCCCGCCCGCCGAAAAAATGGAGTTCTGCTCCATCGGCCGCCCCGTCGCGCACTGCCCTGCCGCCGCGCGTCCCTGTGCGGAACTGCAGGAGACATCCATGCTCTGATCCACATAAATCGTCAGATCGTGAATCCGCGTGTAAGCAAGCAGAGTCGAGCTGTCCGCGGCTGAAGCCAGCACATCCTGCCCCGGATATCCCATCAGCGCCGAAACCTGCTTGCCCAGCCCTCCAATTGACTCGCCATGCCAGTTCAGCGTCTGCGTCTTGCATGTGCCCTGCGGAATGGTCAGCGCGATCCCGTGCGCGTTTGCATAGGTCAACGCCGCCTGCAAAGCAACCGTGTCGTCGGTTACTCCATCGCACACTGCGCCAAATTCCTTCACGCTCCGCTCTTGCTGCTGCGCGGTGTTCGGTCGCAGGTCCTTCACATACACGCCGTTGGGATTGCCAAATGTGTCGTGCCCCGCATAGCCCGGCGGAATCTCGATTGCCCCGTTTGCCCCCGCGGCGTTCACTGCCGCCTGCAGCGTGGTCTGTGCGCTGCCCGCCAGCGGCGACTGCACCCCATTCACCGTCGGCGTTTGCAGTGCACCCGTCATGTTGCCCCCGGCTATCGGAACCGCTTCGCTGAACGTTGTGTCTACATAATGCTTGTCCGCCGCCTGCAAGGCCTGCGTCGGGTCGCCATTCAAAATCAGCGGTCCAGTAAGGTTTCCCCCGGAAGCGGTCAGCAGGCTGCCCTCAAGCTCCGCCATCGTCTGGTCCACATACGCCTTGCTCACCGCCTGCACCGCCTGCGCCGCCGGCATCAGTTGCGCCTGCACCTGACCAAGGCTGGCCTGCGCCGCCGCCGGAACCACCCAGTACTGCGTCGTAGTTGTGCCGTCCCTCAGGTAGTAGACCGCCGTGTAATAAAGCCCCGCCGGCGTCGCTCCCAGGTTCGGCGTCAGATTCACGCTGACAAATCCATCTGCCCCAATCGACAGAGTCATGCTGTCCGCGGCCACTTGCTGACCGCTCGCTGTCGTAAACGCCGGCCAACTCAAAACCAGCGTGCCCGAACCCACTTGTCCGTTCGCCAGGTACACGGTTCCCTGAACGGTGGTGGTCGTCACTGCCTGCCCACCGGCAACTGATACCAGCGCCATCCACAGCAGGCACAGTCCGAACGCCAGCCCAGGTTTTGCTTTCATCCCTCTGTCCACGCCGCACCAATCGTTCATCGTCAGCCTCATTCGCGTCTCTTCTTTCTTCAACAAAAAGCGGCGGAGCAGACCGGCATAATCGCCCGTCCCACTCCACCGCATTGAGTGCCAAATTACAAGAATTAGAAAAAGATCAAACCGTTAAAAGTGCCGTCCGGGAAACGTCTTTCCCTTCCTTCGCGGCCGGGTCGTCCGTTGCATACTGCCGCTCTGCGCCCAGGCGCATGGCAATGGTGTTCTGAGGCCTTTTGTCCAACGCAGCCTCTATATCCACGCCTATTTCAGCCAGTCGGAGCAAGATTTGCGCGCTCAGCGAGTGGCCTCCTATTGTGGCTCTCAGCAAAGCACTGGCAATGTCGCCGGAATGCGCATCTACCAACTGTCTTGCCACTTTGTTGAGCTCCGTTACCGTCCTGGGTGCGCTGCTTCTAACTGCTGCTACTTTCCGAGTTGTCATTGTTCCGCCAATCCCGGGCCAGCCTTCCGCACTTGTTCGTCTTTCGTGCAGAAACAAAAAGGGCCGACTCCTCAACGGAATCGCCCCCTCTTTGACATCCCTATTTCTCCGAACCTGCGGAAGCGGTCCGATGTGTTTCTGGAGTGCTGCACACTCCCATTCGCTCTCTATCGCTTTGACTGTTCTTAAGGTTAACTGATCGGGCCGAAATTCAATGCAAATCGCGCAGGGGAATCTTTAGCTTTATTTTCAGCGATTTAGACCCGTCGCGCCTGTCGCCCCCCTTGACACCATTCGTCGCTTGGGTCAAATGCTCTACCATAATCCCCGTGACCACCCCTGCCACACACGATCCCACCCTCCTCGTCCACGGGGGCGCATGGGCCATCCCAGCCGACGCCGCTGCCGCCCATCAGGCCGGAGTTCGAGCCGCCCTTGAAGCCGGATACGCCATCCTCGGCCGAGGCGGTTCCGCCATCGACGCCGTACAGGCCGCCGTTACCGTTCTTGAAGACGATCCCACCTTCGACGCCGGCCGCGGCTCCTTCCTCACCTCCGACGGCCGCGTCCAACTCGACGCCCTGCTCATGGATGGCGGCCGCATGAAAGCCGGCGGCGTAGCCTGCGTCGAGCGCCTCCGCAACCCCATTCAGGCCGCCCGCCTCGTGCTGGAAAAGTCGCCGCATGTCTACTTCGTCGGCGAAGGCGCCGAGCGCTTTGCCGCAGCCCACGGCATGGCCCTCATCGACAATTCCGAACTCGTCCTCGACCGCGAAATCGAGCGCCTGCGCCACGCCAAGGCCCGCCAGGCCGCCGGCCTCGACGACGAAACCTTCTCCGGCCCCGAGCCCGACGGTCCCAATCACATCCTCCACGACGACAAAGGTCCCGAAACCGCCTTCAAGTTCAATCCCAATAACCAGGCTGCCCCAGGTCCCTCGCACTTGGGCACCGGGGAGTCGAAGGATCCGCCTCCAAACTTTGACAGCCACGATACCGTCGGCGCAGTAGCCCTCGACGGCCGCGGAAACCTCGCCGCCGCCACCTCCACCGGCGGAACCCTCAACAAAACCCCCGGCCGCGTCGGCGACTCATCCCTCATCGGCTGCGGCTGCTATGCCGACAATCTCTCCGCCGCCGTCTCCCTCACCGGTTGGGGCGAACCCATCATGAAGCTCGTCCTCGGCAAGTGGGCCACCGACCGCGTAGCCGCCGGAACCCCTCCCGAAATCGCCGCCCGCGAAGCCATCTCCTACCTCTTCAACCGTCTCGGCGGCCACGGCGGCATCATCCTCCTCGGCCCCGACGGCCGCTTCGGCCTCGCCCACAACACCCCCGCCATGGCCTGGGGACTCGCCACCCCCTCCGGCCTCCAAACCGGCCTCACCATCTAGTACCTGCACTTAAAATGTTGATACTAAGAAATGAACTGTCATCCTGAGCGAAAGGGGCCCCAAACGTACCTCATTTCCGGGGTCCCCGGCGACAGGTCTTCGTCGCTGGGGTGGAGGTGGGGGGTGGTGAGTCGAAGGACCTGCATTTGTCCTTCTCTCCCTGTCGACAATGCACCGCCCCCTGCGACTGCATCCTCCCCCGACACTGCAATAATCCCTATATGCTGGTCTTAGCCTCAGCCTCCCCCCGACGCCGCGAACTCCTAACCCAGGCCGGCTTCACCTTCGATGTCCATCCCGCCAACATCCCTGAAGACCCCCTCCCCAACGAAGACCCCATCGCCTACGTAATCCGCCTCGCCCGCCAAAAGGCCGAAGCCGTCTTCAATCAATTGACCCAGAGCAATGTGGGACCATCCGACAAAGCGGCTTTGTATCAGGGCATGACTTCAGTCGTGCCGCAATCGCCCCAAATTGAAAAATGGGCTTTAGCCCCCGAGGGAAGTCCTTCGGCAGCCCCCCAAAACGCTCCTGCGAGCCCCCCGCGAGCGTCTGCCCCACCGCAGGTGGTCCTCGGCGCCGACACCACCGTAGTCCTCGACAACCAAATCCTCGGCAAGCCCGAAGACGCCGCCGACGCCGCCCGCATGCTCCGCCTTCTCTCCGGACGAACCCACCGCGTCATCACCGGCGTAGCCATCGTCACCGCCGACCGCACCGAAGTCGCCGCCGAAGTCACCGCGGTCAAATTCCTCACTATCTCCGACGCCGAAATCGCCGACTACATCGCCACCGGAGAGCCCATGGACAAAGCCGGAGCTTACGCCATCCAGGGCCGAGCCGCCCGCTGGATCCCCCGCATCGAAGGCGACTACTTCAACGTAGTCGGCCTCCCGCTAGCGCTAGTTTCCACGCTCTTGAACGGGTAACGCCGGACTCCAGACCGGCCGTCCTGCAGGTCTCCAATACTGCCTGACCTTGTTCATTCAGAGCATCATGACTTGCGTCGCAAGTTACATCTAGACTGAACAACTCCTCAGAGAGTAGCGCCGGTCTCCAGACCGGCTGTCGTGCGGGTCTCCAGGCCCGCGCCTCACATCCTTTGTTCATAGGGAGCAACCGGGCCACTTTCAGCGAGTTACAAAATAAATGAACTGTCATCCTGAGCGAAAGGGGCCCCGAACGTTTTTCAGTTCCGGGGTCCCCGGCGACAGGTCTTCGTCGCTGGGGTGGAGTTCGGGGGTGGTGAGTCGAAAGCCTGCCCTGAGCGAAGTCGAATGGGGATCTGCTTTTGCACTTTCGGGTGTTTTGCCAGGAACGCTAAACCCACCACATTCGCTAAACAGCTACTCCACCTTAACCGCCGTCTTCCCACCCTTATAAACCACCGTCCCCTGGTCCACTTCGCTTTCCCCAACCCCCACCCCATGTCCCGCTCCCACCACAACCAGCCGGAACGTATGCTCCTTCAGCATCCCCGGGAAATCTCCCTCCCGCGCCCCGATCGTCAGCGTCCGCGCCCCATCGTCCCAATGCATCGCAATCGTCGCATGAGCGCCCTTCTCATACGCATACCCATCATTCCCATCTTCATAAAACACAAAATCCCCATTCGCCCCCGGATAAATCCTCAATTCAATCGGGTCCTCTGCCTTCTCCGTCGTCCACTCCATCTTCGGCCCCATCGGCACAATCGACCCCGCCCTCACATACAGCGGCAGCTTCGATAGCGGAGCATCCGCCGTCACCCGCTTCCCGCCCTCCACCTTCTCCCCCGTCCAAAAGTCGTACCAAGTCGCCTTCGGCAGGTAAACCGGCCGCGAAGTCGCCCCCTCGGTCGTCACCGGAGCCACCAATATCGACGGCCCAAACAGATACTCATCCCCCGTATTCTGCGCCTCCACATCCTCCCGCCAATCCATCACCAGCGGCCGCATCAGCGTGCCGTGATTGTTCGTCACCCGCCACGCCTCGCTGTAGATATAAGGCATCAGCCGGTAGCGCAAATTGTCGTATTCCACCAGAATCTTCTCCGCATCCGGCCCATAGCTCCACAACTCGTTCTCGTTCGGATAGCGTGTCCCATGCACCCGGAAAATCGGGCTAAACGCCCCAAACTGGAACCACCTTACAAACAGCTCGCGGAACTTCGGATCGTTCAAATTCCCGCCGGAAATAAATCCACCAATATCCGTCGTCCAATACGGCATCCCTGAAATCGCATAGTTCAGCCCCGCCGGAATCTGCCGCGCAAACGTCACCCAGTCGCTCAGCACGTCCCCCGACCACGCCGTAACCCCGTACCGCTGCGCCCCCGCATATGCCGAGCGCGACAGAATAAACACCCTCTTATCCTGAGAAGCCGCCTGCTGCCCCTCTGATACCCCCGCCGTGTGAAACAGTGGATAGACATTCGCATACCGCGCCCCAGACCCGATATGCATCTGGTTCGTCGTCAGAATGTTGTCTTCCCGAGCCTCCGTCTCCGGCTCGTCCGTATCCAGCCACCACGCGTCCACGCCCTTCTGAAACAGCGCCGTATTCGCGTTCGCCCAATACTGCTTCATCGCCGCCGGATTCGTCGGGTCGTACAGAGCCTGTCCCACCGGATGGAAACTCTGCTGCACTGTCTTCGCAATAAACCACCCGTTCTTGTCGAACTCGTCGTACGTCGCGCTCCCCGGCCTGAAATACGGCCAGATCGAAACCATCAGGTGGAAATGCTCCTTGTGCAGCGTGTCGATCATCCCCTGCGGATCGGGGTAGTTCTTGTTCCACGTCATCTCCCCCATCGTGATCCACCAAAACCAGTCCTGCACAATGTTGTCCACCGGTATATGCTCGGCCCTGTACTTCGCCGCCACGCCCTCAATCTCCGCCTGCGACTCGTACTTGTTCTTGCACTGCCAAAACCCATAAGCCCATCGCCCAAAAAGCGGCACCTCGCCCGTCAGCTCCCTGTACCTCGCAATAATCTGGTCCGCGTCCGGCCCGTAAATAAAGTAGTAGTCAATCTTGTCCGCAACCTCCGCGCTCCAATACAACCCATGCACAAACCGGTTGTTCATCTCGCTCCGCGACGGGTTATTCCAAAAAATCCCATACCCATTCGTCGAAACCAGCAGCGGAATCGCAATATTCGTGTTCTCTTGCGACAGGTCCACCGTCTCCCCGCGATAGTTCCAAACCCCCGCCTGGTGCTGTCCCAGCCCATACAGCCCTTCATGGCTCCCATAAATCGGGAACGAAACCTCCGCATGAAATGTCTTTTCCCCATTCACCTCCACTGGCCGCAGCGACCGATACCCATCGGTAGTCAGCATCGTCCCGCGCATCCCGCCGCCCGTTGACCCCGGCCCCGTCGCGCCCGGCCCCGTCGTACCCTCCGGAACAATGTAGTGGATCGCCCCCGTCTCCCGCTCCACCACAACCCGCAGTTTCGCCGTTGAAAGCGTAACCATCCGGTCATTCGAAGTCACATCAAAAGTCGCCGCCGGCCAATCCTTCTTGATCACCACATTGTCTGAAGGCTTCTCCGCCCCCCCCGGCCCCGGCGGCGCGTACGTCACATGGATCAAATCCTCCGCATTTACCGCCAGCCGCAGCACCCCGTCCTTCTGGACGATCTCCACCCCATCCGCCGTCTTCGCAAAGCTCACCACCGGGTTCGGAGTATTCCATTGTCCCTGCGCTGCCGGACCGCCCAGCCCCATCGCTCCCAGCCCCACCAACACCCCAAAAACTCCCAGTAGCTTCATCTCGCGCACCTCTCCTCAATCGCTTTATCAGCCCGAACCAGTCTACGCCACCAAGCCAAACCGGCGACCCGTTCTCAAGTTAAGATCTCGGGCTTCTGCCCTAAACACTGAGCTGCTTCCCCCCTCCAAAAACACTGTCATCCCGAGCAACCGACTCGCTTTAGCGAGTTACAAAATAAGTGAACTGTCATCTTGAGCGAAAGGGGCCCCAAACGTACCTCATTTCCGGGGTCCCCGGCGACAGGTCTTCGTCGCTGGGGTGGAGGTGGGGGGTGGTGAGTCGAAGGATCTGCATTTGCTTTTCGGCCTTGTTCATGGGGAGCATCATGACTTGCCTCGCAAGTTACATCTAGACTGAACAACACCTCAGAGAGTAGCGCCGGTCTCCAGACCGGCTGTCGTGCGGGTCTCCAGACCCGCGCCTCACATCCTTTCTTCATAGGGACCGCAGCCGAGGGATCTGCGGTTGCTTCTGAGGAAAAGCAGATAGTCTCCAGATCCTGCTCGAAGAACCCACGCAATGTTTATGGTCTAGGGTGGCGCAACGCCCCATGCATGGCTGCGGTTCACCCTCGAAGGTTATTCCCAAAGCGCTTTGTAACAGTCCCCCACCGGCGTTCCCGACCCACGGATCGATGAAACCCGCTGTCCCGTTTCTCCCGGAGGGAGAAGCTGAGAATAGCCCCGGATGAAATCCGGGGGCCGCATTCCCCCAATCAGACCCCGTCCTGGAGGGACGGACTGAAGTAGTTTCTTCCTGGCGCATGACTTCAGTCATGCCGATAAAACCTATCAAATCAGTGGGGCTTTAGAACCTATCCGTAAATTGGTAGCGCCGGTCTCCAGACCGGCTGTCGTGTGGGCCTCCAGGCCCGCGCCGCCTCGCTCCTGGGGTAGACAGCTTCAAGTCAGGCGCTCAGAGCAGCGGCGCTATCGGATCAGCCTATTTGCGGATAAGCTCTTAGCTCCCGAGGGAATGCGATTGCGGTGGACCTCCACGCTGGCTCCATAGCCCTGTACAACCGCTCTCCCGAACCCCCGGATCGAAAAACACAACCGCTTCCCTCCAGTTTCGGGTTACACTTCCCCTTGCTCCCAACCAAAGGAAAATACTGTGCGCAATCTCTGCTCCATGCGTTGCCTGCTCCTGTTCCTCGTCCTCTTATCCCCGTCTCTCCTGCGCGCCCAGTTCCAGGACGCAACCCCTCAAGAGCGCCAGATGACCGCCGACCCCAAAGCCCCCGGCGCGGCCGCCGTGTTTCTCAACGTCGCCGAGATTGCCGACAACAGCATCGGCTTTCACAGTCTTTACGCACGCATCAAGGTCCTCTCTGAAAAGGGCGAAAGCCTCGCCACCGTCGAGATGCCCTACCAAAAGGACGAAGACGGCTATGTCTATGAAGTCGCCGCAATCCAGGGCCGCACCATCCATCCCGATGGAACCGTCGTCCCACTCAAAGGCAAGCCCTCTGACCTCCTCATCGCCAAAGTCGGCGAGGACAAAATCGCCCGCAAGGTCTTCACCCTCCCCGACGTCACCGTTGGCAGCATCATCGAGTATTACTACCAGTTGCGCTACCGCGATGTTTGGGAGTACCCGCCCGTGTGGCGCATTCAGCGCGACTACTTTGTCCACAAAGCGCATTACATGTTCACCTCCAACACCGACTTCAACGTCGGCTTGTGGACCGTGCTCCCGCCAGGCGCAACCGTAACTCGCGATGTGCTGAACCGCTTCTCGCTCGACATCGAAGACATTCCTCCCGCCCCGAACGATGAGTGGATGCCTCCCATCGAAAACTCGCTCTACCGCGTCCAGTTCTATATCCGCGAGTCGAACGATCCAGAGGTCTATTGGAAGACCGTGGGCGCCCGGTGGTCAAAGTCCGTCGATGAGTTTGCGCATCCTTCCGGCAGAGTGCGCAACTCCCTCGTCGGTATCGTCACAGCTTCCGACAGCGATCTCGATAAGGCCAAAAAGATCTACAAGGCCGTCCAGGCCCTCGATAACACCGACTTCTCCCGAGAGAAAAGCAAAGCGGAACGCAAAGACCTCAAGCTGAAAACCGTCAAGCATGCCGACGATGTATGGAATGACAAGAGCGGCACCAGCACTGAGATCGCGCTGCTCTATCTCTCCATGCTCCGCGCCGCCGGCCTCACCGCCTACGCCATGCGCGTCGTCGATCGTGACCAGGGCCTCTTCGCCTCCGGCTACATGTACTTTGACCAGCTCGACGACACCATCGTTTTGCTGGAACTCGACGGCAAGGAAATCATCCTCGATCCCGGCGAAAAGATGTGCCCCTTCCAGACCGTAAGCTGGAAGCACTCCATCGCCACCGGCATTCGCCAAACCGCCAACGGCAGCGCGCTTGCCACATCGCCCTCCCAGCCCTATCAGGCCAATACCATCCAGCGCATTGCCGAACTCAATCTCGACCCCCACGGCGTCATCGACGGAAACCTGCGCATCATCATGACCGGCCAGGAAGCTCTCTACTGGCGGCAAAAGGCCCTCGAAAACGATGATGCCGAAGTGAAAAAACAGTTCGAAAACTGGATCACCGACGTCGTTCCTGAAGGCGTCAACGCCACCGTCGATCACTTCATCGCTCTCAACGACCCCGACAATGGCCTTGCAGCCGTCGTCAAGGTCCAGGGCGCAGTGGGCGCCGCGACCTCCAGGCGCCTGCTCGTTCCCGGTCTATTTTTCGAGACCCACGCAAGCCACCCCTTCGTCACCGAGGACAAGCGCCTCGCCCCCGTCGACATGCATTACCCTGAACTGGTCAGCGACGACGTCACCTATGACCTGCCTCCCGGCCTCACCGTCGAAAGCGCGCCCCAAACCGCGAAAGTCCCCTGGGAAGGCCACGCCGTCATGGTCATCAAATCCACGTCCGATCCCGGCGAGGTCGACATTACCCGCACCTTCGCGCGCTCCTTCACCTTCGCCCACTCTGAGGACTACCCCGCCCTCCACGACTTCTACCAGAAAGTAGCCGCCGCCGATCAGCAACAGTTGGTCCTCACCTCAACCTCAGCCGGAAAGGGGAACTAATCGCCTTGATTTCACTTCACCCAGCCAGCATCCAAGCGGCCCAGCCCCGCTCCCACCGCTTCGGCGGAATCCTCCCCACTCTACCGCTGCTCTGCGCGGTGCTTCTCTCCCCGGCCCTCCTCCATGCCCAGTTTCAAGCGCCAAACCCCGATGAGTTCAAAATGACCGCAGACCCCAAAGCCCCCGGCGCCGACGCAGTCTACTTTGAAGTTCAGGAAAACACCGACGACCCGCTCCACTTTCACAGCTTCTACGCCCGCATCAAAGTGCTCACCGAGAAGGGAAAAGACCTCGCCAACGTCGAGCTGCCCTATTTTCGCGGCAACTCCAAAATCACTGACATCAAGGGCCGAACCATCCAGCCCGACGGAACCGTTGTGCCCCTCGTCGGAAAGCCCGAAGACCTCCTCGTTGCTGGCAAAGGCGAGTCCCAGGTCGGCAAAATGGTCTTTACCCTGCCCGCCGTCCAGGTCGGCAGCGTCCTTGAGTACCGCTACGAGTCCCGCTACGACGACAATCACTTTTCGTCACCGCAGTGGGAGATCCAGCGCCATTGGTTCGTCCACCAGGCCCACTACAAATTCACACCCTTCAAAGCCTTCCTCCCCGGCCTCCAAAATGCCACCAGCACTTACCTGGTCGATGAGCACGGAAACCCCGTCAATTCCCTCATCTGGTGGCCCATCCTGCCCCCCGGCGCTCAGGTCACACACGACGCCGCCGGCCACTTCAGCGTCGACGTCGCCGACATTCCACCCATCCCCAATGAGGAGTGGATGCCGCCCCTCGGCAGCGTCCTTTACAAAGTGCTCTTCTATTACAAAAATGCCTCCAACGCTGAAGACTTCTGGGCTTCTGAAGCCAAACGATGGTCCAAAGATGTTGACCACTTCGCTGAGCCCACCAAGCCCATCCGAGAAGCCGTCTCAACCCTCATTGCACCAACCGACTCCGATCTAGACAAAGCAAAAAAAATCTACAAAGCCGTCCAGGCTCTCGACAACACCGACTTCACTCGCAAGAAAGACCAGGCCGAGATGAAGCAGCTCGGCCTCCACCAGGCCAAGCGCGCCGAAGACACCTGGGCACAGAAAAGCGGCTCCAGCGAAGACATCGCGCTCCTCTACCTCTCCCTGGCGCACGCCGCCGGCCTCACCGCCTACGCCATGAAAGTCGTCGACCGCGAAAGCGCCCTCTTCGATCCAACCTACTTGAGCATCAGTCAACTCGACGACACCATCATCCTGCTCTCCCTCAACGGCAAAGACATCGTTCTCGATCCCGGCGAAAAGATGTGCCCCTTCGCGACCGTCCACTGGCGTCACTCCGCAGCCGGAGGCATGCGCCAAAGCACCGATGGCCATGCTGCCGCCTCTTCTCCGCTCCAGCCCTACACCGCCAATACCCTCACCCGCATCGGTGACGTCACCGCCGACGAACATGGCGCAGTCACCGGCTATTTCCGCTTTTCCATGACCGGCCAGGAAGCGCTGCACTGGCGTCAGTTGGCTCTCAGAACCGATCCCGATGAAGTGAAAAAACGCTTCGATGAGTGGCTGCACTCCATTTCCCCAGACGGCATCGAGGCCCATCTCGACCACTTCCTCGGCCTCGACGATCCCGATGTCAACCTCATGGCGGTCGTCAAGGCCGAAGGCACCCTCGGCACTGCAACCTCGAAACGCCTGCTCCTCCCCGGCTTCTTCTTCCAGACCAGGGGCGGACATCCGTTTGTCAACGACGACAAGCGCCTCGAACCCGTCGACATGCACTATGCCGATCAGGTCTCCGACCAGGTCACCTATCACTTCCCGCCAACCTTCACCGTCGAAGGCGCGCCCCAGACAGCCCAGATTTCCTGGGCCGGCCACGCCGTCTTTGGCGCCAAAACAGTCCCCGCCTCCGGCCAAATCACCGTAGCCCGCCAGTTGTTCCGCGCCTTCACCTTCGTCAAAGCCGCAGACTACAAAGACCTCCACGACTTCTACCAGAAACTAGCCGCCGCCGACCAGCAGCAACTCGTCCTCACCCGCACCCCCGCGGCCAAAGGAGCATCCTGACTAGCCTTGCAAGTTACACCTGGAATGAACAAAACCTCACAGCGTAGCGCCGGTCTCCAGACCCGCGCCTCACATCTTTTGTTCACGGGAAGCGTAACCTGGTCGCAGCACCCGCTTTCTTAAACCTCCCCCCCAACCGGGGCGAATGCAAACCAGTTCACAAGGGAACCGAATGTCCACGAGGCACGCTTTCACCCAACCCGCACTGTTCCTTGCCGCCGCTCTCCTCCTCAGCGCCTGCCTCCAGCCATCCTTCGCCAAATCCAACCAGCCCGTCCCCGATTGGGCCATGCAGGCCTACAAGACCCCCATCCCCGACTACGCCAAAGATGCCGCCGCCGTCATCCTCTATGACGAGTTCGTTGAAACCATTGACGCCCAGGGCCGCGCCGTCGAGCGCGAACGCCGGGTCAAACGCGTCCTCAAGCCCCAGGGCCGCGCCCAAATCACCTGCAGCGTCGGCTACAGCGAAGACGAAAAAATCAACTACTTCCGCGTCTGGACCATCGCCGCCAACGAAAAACAATACCAGGCCCAGGACTACGACTTCACCGAAGAGGGCGACACCGGCGTACCCATCATGCTCTCCACAAACAAGGCGCGCATTGCCCACGCTCCCGCCGTCGACGTCGGCGCAACCATCGTCTGCGAGTCCGAAGAGGTGCTCGAGCCCTACATTCACGAGTCAATCTGGGAGGTCCAGAAAAGCCTCCCCGTCGTCCTCCAGGCTCTTGAAGTCGATCTGCCCCCCGGCATGTCCTACTCCCATGCCTGGCACAGCCTCAAGCCACTGCAGCCCACTGAGGTTGCCCCCAACCACTGGCGCTGGGAGCTCAAAGACACCCCCGCGCTCACCCTCCGCGACATCCCTTCGCGCCCCGACTGGGCCGCCCTCGCCGGTCGCATGTCCGTGCAATGGGGCGATGCCGCCGTACCTGGAACCGATGCCCAGTGGCGCGCCATCGGCAACTGGGTCACCAGGCTTGAAGCCGGACGCCCCGATCCTACCCCGGAGATCACCGCCCAAACCCAGTCCCTCATCGCCGGCTCTCCAGACTTCTACACCAAACTTGCGCGCATCACCGACTACATCCAGAAAAACATCCGCTACTTCATCGTCGAGCGCGGCATCGGCGGCTTCCAGGCCAACCACGCCTCTGACATCTTCCGCAATAAATACGGAGACTGCAAAGACAAAACCACCCTGCTCATCTCCATGCTCCAGGTCGCCGGAATCCATGCCTTCTACGTCCCCGTCGACGACCGCCGCGGCATCGTCGACCCCGACGACCCATCGCTCTACGGCAACCACATGATCACCGCCATCGAGGTACCCGCCGACGTCCAGGACCCCCGCCTCATGGCCATCGTCAAAGCCGCCAACGGCAAGCGTTACCTCATCTTCGACCCCACCAACGAGCGCGTCCCCGTCGGCAACCTTCCCTCTTACGAGCAGGGCAGCTACGGCACCCTCGCCGTGGGGACAGACAGCCAGGTCATCCCCTTGCCCGTTCTCCCGCCAGATGCCAACTCCAACGACCGCAAAGGCGCCTTCACCCTCGCCGCCGACGGCACCCTCACCGGTTCCGTTGAAAACTCACTCTCCGGCAGCGGTGGTGGAGAAATGCGCAACCTCCTCAAATTCTCCGACGAAAAAGAACGCCGCGAAGGCATGGAGCTCGAAGTCGCCCACGATGTCCCCGGCGTGGTGCTTGACTCGCTCCAGTTTGTCCAGCCACCCGCCCTCGACAAGCCCATCGAAATCCAATACAAACTCACCGCCGGCCAATACGCCCATCAGGCCGGCACGCTCCTCCTCGTCCGCCCCCGCGTTGTCGGTTCCGACGTCCTGCCCTTTGACGACAAGCCCCGCAAAGTCCCCATCGAACTGGACGCAACCGGCCATTGGCACGACTCCTTCGACATCACCCTGCCACCCGGCTACGTCGTCGATGAAACCCCAGACCCCGTCAACGTTGACAACGACTTCGCCGCCTACCACTCCACCGTCACCGCCAAAGACAACCACCTCCACTACGAGCGCGACTACCAGGTCCGCAAAGTTGAAATCCCCGCCGACCAGGCCCTCGCCTTCCGCCACCTCGAAAGCCAAATCCTCAGGGACGAAAAAGGCACCGCCGTCCTCAAAAAACAATAGGCAGGTGGCCCACTCATCCCAGTGCCAGGGACTGTGCCCCGTTCATCGCGTTCTTTGCGATGAGCGGGTGTTGGCGGGCGGCGGGTGGCCCACCCTTGACCCGCCAGCGCTGTGTGGGTGCCCCATCCTTTCCGCAGTCTCATCGCGGAAAGGGTGGGAGACCACGAACTTCGACCGTCGGCTTTTCGGGCTTCTAAGAGGCGGGTGGCTCACCCTTGACCCGCCAGCGCTGTGTGGGTGCCCCATCCTTTCCGCAGTCTCATCGCGGAAAGGGTGGGAGACCACGAACTTCGACCGTCGGCTTTTCGGGCTTCTAAGAGCCGAGGTAACTCTGAGGCGGGTGGCCCTGGTCTCTACCCACAATGAGGGTGCCCCCGTGCCTGCCCTGAGCGCAGTCGAAGGGTCCCTCGCATTTGGGGACCGGGGATGAGCCGACAAAACTCACCCCCACCCAAAAAAATAATCCCCAAAACTTTGCATGCAATTACCCCCCAAACGCGCACAATAGAACCGCAGGCTCTCCAACAGACCAGTCCGGTCCAGGCAGGCCCGCCCCTCTCCGTCTCCCTCGCAATCGCGGTCCATTCCGCCTCCTTTGCGCTCTCGCTGACGAAATGACAGGCGGTCCCACTGCCCCAAAACCCCTCTGAATCTCGCCGAGCCCACCCCCACCCCCCTCAAAAACAACCGCTTTTAGCGGCTTGTTTTAACCCAAGGCATTAGGAATGAATGCCTTACAAAATACCGCTGTGTACCAATCAGTAAACATAAGCCCCCGAAATCGGCGCTTTTTCAGCCAAAAACAGGCCACTTTTGCCCTCTTTTGCCATCCAAATCGATCATTTTTGCCCCTTTTTAAGCCCTCCCACACCGAGCGGCGCCTCCCATGCATCCTCAACCCATCCCGCACATCCAACAAGCCATGACCCATCCGCTTTTTTCCCCCTTCAAGCTCCGCTCCCTTGAATTCGCCAATCGCATCGGCGTCTCCCCCATGTGCCAATACTCCTCTGTAGACGGCTTCGCCACCGACTGGCATCTGGTCCACCTCGGCGCACGCGCTCAGGGCGGCGCAGGCCTGGTCACTCTCGAGGCCTCCGCTGTAACCCCGGAAGGCCGCATCTCCTCCGGCGACCTCGGTATCTGGAAAGACGAGCACATCCCCGCCCTCCAGCGCATCGCCCAGTTCCTCCAATCCCAGGGTGCACGAGCCGGCATTCAACTCGCCCATGCCGGCCGCAAAGGCAGCATGACTCCGCCCTTCATCGCCGAGCGCCTGTTGCTCCCCGAAGAAGGCGCCTGGCAACCCGTCGCCCCCTCCGCTATCGCCTTCTCCCCCAGCTACGCCGTCCCCCAGGCCCTCGACCAGCCCGGCCTTGCCGCCAAAGTCAAAGCCTTCCGCCTAGCCGCCCGTCGAGCCCTCGCCGCCGGTTTTGACTTCGTTGAAATCCACGCCGCCCACGGCTACCTGCTCCACGAATTCCTCTCCCCCCTCGCCAACCACCGAACCGACAACTACGGCGGCAGCTTTGAAAACCGCATCCGCCTCCTCCTTGAAGTCGTTGACGCCGTCCGCGCCGAGTGGCCCGCCCACCTCCCC